>Ga0172379_10005610_pt1 | contig 17441 bp, 15 predicted proteins | sample GrowelOW334metaG_FD_119756 | JGI IMG/M metagenome (GOLD analysis project Ga0172379, IMG submission 119756) | Groundwater microbial communities from an aquifer near a municipal landfill in Southern Ontario, Canada - Groundwater well OW334 metaG | ecosystem: Environmental > Aquatic > Deep... | reverse complement strand
CCTGGGATGAATGGGCTAAAAATCAAGGTGTAAAAGTTATCACCACGCCGGTTGGTTTTAAGGATATTCAGGCAGTGATGAAAAAAATAGAAAAGCAAATGCTGGCCGATCCTAAAGCGGAAGTTATTCTAACTGATATTTTTGGTCAGCCAGTAAATTTAGGCGTGGATCACAGAATTATTTTTGCCGGTGAGGAAAGCGGGGCGATGATTGTCAGTCCGGAAGAAATCATTGTCAGCAATGGTGGCCGCCAAGCAATTTCCATGCGGGAAAAAAGTGCGGGTGAAGCCTCAATTACGGTTTCGGCTCTGGCCGCGGAATTATATTTAAAGAAAAAATCAATTAGTGATTACCTGTTAGAAATTTTTGGCCAAAATAATATTTCTTACAAATATTATTCCCGTGACGATATCATTTATTATAATGAAAGTGAACCAGATCCGGATAAAATGAAAGAGGCTAAAGCCAGTGGTGAAGTCAGGCGTGACTTGACTGATCGGTTTTATCTAGGAATTACTCTAGCGTTACTAAAGGGAAAAATTAATATTGAAAGCGCTAAAAAAATATTAGGCGAAGTATTTCCTGATTTAAAATTTTCGGATTTAGAAAATATGACTTTTGTCGGCGACAGTACCTATTTAAAATTTACCAATATGTTTGTGATGATTCGCCGTTCAGGTACCGACGCCAAAATGCGTGGTTACAGCTGCGGTAACGATAAAAAAAGGTGCCAGCATTATTTGGACCAATTGCTTCATTATGATGGTACCATCACTAAAACTTATCAGCAATCAATACCCCAGGAAATTTATAATAATATTTACCAACTAACCGATAAGCTTTATAAAGATTATCTTTATAAAGATTTGTAATTATGATTGGTATTTTTGATTCCGGCATTGGCGGGTTAACCGTCACTCGTGAGGTACTCAAACAGTTGCCAGAGTACCAGCTTTTGTATTTGGGAGACACTGCCCGCCTGCCTTATGGTAATCGGTCCCAAGAATTAATTTACCAATTTACCGAACAGGCAGTTGATTATTTATTTAAACAGGGTTGCGAATTGGTTATTTTAGCCTGCAACACCGCTTCGGCTGAAGCTTTAAGAAAAATTCAGCAGGAGTGGCTGCCGAAGAATTACCCCGACCGTAGGGTTTTGGGTGTGATTCGGCCACTGGCCGAAGAGGCAATCAAAGTGTCGCGTTTCGGTCGGATCGGCGTGGTTGGCACGCGAGCCACAATAAGTTCCGAGGCTTATCAACGAGAATTAAGAAATCAGAAATCAGAAATAAGAGTTTTTTCCCAAGCTTGTCCTCTACTGGTGCCTTTGATTGAAGAAGGCTGGCAAAAGCGGCCGGAAACTATGAAAATTTTGCGTAATTACTTGCGGCCGCTAAAGCAGCAGAAAATTGATACCTTAATTTTAGGCTGCACTCATTACCCGATTTTACTCAAGCAATTTCAAAATGGGGTTGGCAAATCAATTAAAGTTTTTGACCCAGCTAAAGTGGTAGCGGAAAAACTTAAAGATTACCTGGCCCGCCATCCGGAAATTAAAAAAAAATTGGTTAAAGGCACAAATCACCGCTATTTAGTAACCGACATGACTGAAATTTTTATTCAAAATGCTGAAGCTTGGCTGGGGCAAAAGATTAAACTGGAAAAAGTTGAGTTGGGTTAAATTATAAACACCTATGATTAAAGCAATTATTTTTGACTTAGACGGAGTTATAGCCGACACCGAAAGAACCAAATTTGATCTGTTAAAAATTTTATTAAAACAAAGAGGCATAATTTTAGCTGAGGCTGATTATAAAAAAAGTGTCGGCATAAAAATTGTGATATTTCTAAAAAAATACTTTGGCAATGAATTGACCGATGCCGAAATAAACAATATTTTTTTTGAGCGAAAAGAAGAATTGCACCGAAATCCTGCAAAATATGTGATTGAGCAGCCTTATGCCGTTGATTGCTGTAAAAAATTATTCGAAGCTGGATTTATTTTGGCCATCGCCTCGGCGTCAGATGAAAAAGATGTAAAACTTGTTTTAAGCCAGCTAAACATTTTGCAATTTTTTAAAACCATTATCAGCTCAGATTCAGTTGAAAATTATAAGCCTCATCCGGAAACATATTTAAAATGTGTGGAGAAATTACAGTTGCCAACGCAAGAATGCATTGCCATAGAAGATTCACCGACTGGGGTTAAATCCGCAATAGCTGCTGGGCTTGCTTGTGTGGCTGTTACCTATACCCATAGCAAGGATGAGTTGAATGAGGCTAACGAAATCATTGATTCGCTTGATCAACTTACCCCTGAATTTGCCAGGGAAATAAAAGATTGAATTGGAAAAAATTGGACTGGGTTAATTTTTAAATAAATAAGCGATGGAATTATTATTAGTAGGTTTACTAGGTTTATTAATGGGAATAGTAACTTCTATTTCTGGAGGTGCCGGAGTTTTTGCCGTACCTACTATGTTGGCTTTTGGCATTCCACCAATTAATGTATTGGCACTTAATAGAGCTTCTGATGTTGGGGTAGTGCTTGGTGCTTTAAAAAAATATAGTCACTCAAAAAATATTTACTGGAAGCTTGCAATAATTGCGGCTATTCCCCTTGGAATCGGATCGTTGCTTGGTTCGATTTTTGTCATAAATATCCCAAAGCAGGCATTAAATTATGTAATTCTTCTCGGAGTTATTGTAGGAATATTTTTTTTATTAAAACCCATAAAATCAAAGAAGGATTCTCAGAAAAGCTCACTTAATATTCTAGGGTTTGTTTTATTATTGCTTGTTGGTTTTTGGAGTGGCTCTTTGGCAATGGGGGGGGGCAACATTCGCCGTACTTGTATTTGTTAATTTTTTTAAACGGTCTTTCCTAGAAGCCCGTGGCACAGAGATAGCTGCCGCTACCCCCGAAACACTCATATCCGCCACGATTCTTTATTTTGGATCAACTGTCCCAATCACATTAATATTAGCGATGTTTGCCTCTAGTTTTGTAGGTGCCTGGGTTGGTTCTCATCTTGCAGTAAAACATGGTAGTGACTTTATAAAAAAGGCAATGGTTGGAATTGCGATAGTCATGGTACTTAAAGTTATTATTGATTTACTTTAAGATAAAAAAATCCGGTAGAGACTTTCCTTAAAGCATCTTTACCGGATTTTTTTGTTTTCTATTTACAAATTTTTAGTAAGGCGGAAATGAAGGCAGCAGTGCGGAAATTAGTTTGGTATTTTTTGGCATTTTTTTTCACTTCATTGAAAGCTTTAGCCATTGTTTGTTTAAGCTTGGTCCGGACTTTAGTTTTACTCCATTTTTCATTTTTCAGGTTTTGCAGCCATTCAAAATAGGAAACAGTGACCCCACCGGCATTAGCCAAAACATCGGGAATAATCTTAACTTTTTTGGCAGAAAGAATTTTGTCCGCTTGGGGTGTGATTGGGCCGTTAGCTAATTCCAGAATAATTTTCGCCTTAATATTTTTAGCATTTTTGTCAGTAATTTGATTTTCCAGGGCCGCCAAAATTAAGATATCGCAAGGGTAGTCGAGGACTTTTTGAATGGGTAAATGTTGGTGGTTAAGGCAAGAGCAATGAATCTTCTGACAGTTACAAATATCAACCCGGCCCCGGTTTTTTTTGATTTTTTCGATGACATGAAAGTCAAAACCTTTACCAGTTGGGTCAACAACTGCAGTTTTTGAATCAGAAACAGCAACAATTTTGAAACCGGCATGATAAAGCAGATGAGCCATTACGGCGCCGGCATTGCCAAAACCCTGAATTGCTACCGTTGTTTTTCTGGGGTTAATTTTTAATTTTTTAATCAGATGTTCAAGAATAAAGAATCCGCCGTCAGCTGTAGCCGTATCGCGCCCTAAAGAACCGCCGGCTTTGATTGATTTGCCGGTAATGACGGCGGGCTGCTTTTTGCCCGTTAGTTTATTATATTCATCCGTCATCCAATCCATAATTTGGGAATTGGTATTAACGTCAGGTGCCGGAACATCAAGCCTTGGCCCCAGATATTTATAAAAAGCTTTAATGTAAGCCCGGGAAAGTCTTTCCAGTTCACTGCCGCTTAATTTTTGGGGTTGGACAATGACGCCACCCTTGCCCCCGCCCATCGGAATACCGACTACGGCACATTTAATAGTCATCCAAAAGGAAAGTGCTTTTACTTCATCTAGGCTAACGTTAGGATGGAATCTAATGCCACCTTTATAAGGCCCGCGTTTATTGTTGTGTTGGACACGGAAAGCTTGGAATTTTTTGATTTGGCCGTTATCCATCACCACCGGGATTTGGGCCTGGAGAATTCGGTTTGGTCTTTTAAGATTTTTGATTTTTTTTGGACAGCCTAGAATTTTAGCAGCAATATCCAGCTGCTTCATGGCGTTTTGGAATGGATTACTCATGATTAGTAAATTAGGAATTAGGAATTAGGAATTAGGAATTTGTTTTCCCTGATTCATAATTCTTAATTCATAATCCGAGATGTCAATATTTTTGGTATAAGTATATTTTACTTGCTCTTTTATTCCCCTTCTTAATCTCAACAATTTTGACTGGGGGCCAACTTGGCATGGTAAAGCCATAGCTGATAATTTTGGCCCCTAGTTTTAACTCGCGCTTTAATTTTTCTTCCACTTTTGGCATCACCGTATCAATCAAAAAACAAAAAACAGCGTCAGCCTCGCTAATATTTTGATCGTAGAAATTTTTAAAAATAATTTTAGCCTGGCTTTTGTGTCGCCAGAGGTTAAACCTGCCTTTAGCGTAAGCCCAGGGCGAAACTTCAAAACCGATGGTTTTAGCACCTCGAGATTCTGCTTCAATCAGAAATTGGCCATCGCCGCAACCTAAATCATAAAAAATTTGGCCCGGCTTAAGTTCAAATTGATCAATAACTATTTTAACGTTCTTTTTTGGGGTAGGGACAAACGGCACTTTAGTAAAAGCCAAGGCAATGATACTAGCACCAACCAATAAACCAGTGACTAAAGTTGCACCGGCGACAATAAAAACTATAATATAAGAAATGACTTCAAGCATTATTTAAGAAATCAGAAATTATCTGATGCCGATTTTGGTTCTGACTTCGGCCATTGTTGCCAAAGCGACCTTCTGGGCTTTTTTGGCCCCTTGATCCAGCACTTTTTTGACTTCCTTTTCAGTGATTTTTTTCTTTTTGCTGCGGAAATCAGCAAAGTAATCAGTAATACTAGCGGCTAATTTTTGTTTTAGTTCAGAGTATTTCAAGTTACCTTTTTTGCTATCGTTTATAAACCGGCTGTAAACATCTGTAGGGCTAAAAATTTTAACTAAGTCTAAAAGATTTTGCGCTCCCAAACCTTTACCATCACCCATATCGGTAACAGCTTTGGCAATTTTTTGTTTAATTACTTCCGGTTCATCATCAAGATAGATACAGTGATTGTCGCCCAAACTTTTAGCCATTTTTTTGTCCGGGGAAAGCAAGCTCATGATTTTTGGCGCTGGCGTATGCAAAGTTTTGGGTTCACTAAAAGTTTGGCCAAAGCGGTTGTTGAAAAATCGGGCAATCTGGCGGGTCAGTTCCACGTGCTGATCCTGGTCTTGGCCAACCGGTACAGCTGTAGCATGATAAATTAAAATATCGGCCGCTTGCAAAACCGGATAATCAAATAAACCCATGTTAATATTTTCTTTCTGCCGAGCCGCTTTATCTTTGTATTGAGTCATGCGCTCAAGATAAGCAATTGGTGTAACACAATTAAAAATCCAAGCCAGTTCCAAATGTTCGGGAATGTGAGATTGGACAAAAATCGTGCATTTTTTCGGGTCAAGGCCGGCAGCTAAATAATCAGCTGCAAGTTCCAAGACTTGTTGTTGTTTAATTTTTGGGTCGTAATTTTCGGTAATTGAGTGGTAATCAGCAATAAAAAAATAACATTCGTGTTGGCTCTGCAAATCCACGAAGTTTTTTAAGGCTCCCAAATAGTTGCCAATATGGAGTTTTCCCGTTGGCTGGATGCCGGATAAAATGATTTCTTTTGCCATATTTAGTTAAATTACAAATTTTAAATCTCAAATTCCAAACAAATTACAATACCCAAAATTCTAAATGGCTCAGATTAGCGCTTTAAATTTTTGATATTGTGATTTGAGATTTGTTTGGAGTTTGCCCGCTGCGCCGTAGCGCCAGCGAGGCGAGTAATTTAGTGCTTGGTGCTTTTACTCATTATACCATTTTAAGAATAATAATCAACCAGATTTTTCCGCAATCTTTATTTCTTGTAATCTAGATAATTCTATTTTATTTTGCCAGCCAAGAAATCGGCATAAGCACTCATATCAAAATGGCCATGGCCGCTTAAATTGAACAGAATTGTTTTACTTTCGCCAGATTGTTTGCATTTTTCGGCTTCGTCCAGCACTGCCTTAATGGCATGGGCGGACTCTGGGGCCGGGATAATTCCTTGGTTTTTAGCAAATTTTATTGCTGCTTCAAATACCGGTTTTTGGTCATAAGCCAAAGCTTCAATAACTTTTTCTTGATTAAGCAAGCTGACTAACGGGGCGGCACCATGATAGCGCAAGCCGCCGGCGTGAATACTGGGTGGCGTAAAATCATGGCCTAAAGTAAACATCAAAAGTAGAGGAGTTAAGCCGACGGTATCACCAAAGTCATAGTCATATCGGCCTTCGGTCAGACTGGGGCAAGATTTTGGTTCAACCGCAATCGCCCTTAGCTTGGACTTTTTACCCTTTAGTTTATCTTGGAGAAAGGGAAAGCTAATACCGGCGAAGTTACTGCCGCCGCCGTGGCAGCCAATAATAATATCCGGATAGTCTCCGGCCATTTCCATTTGTTTTTTCGCTTCCAGCCCGATTATGGTTTGGTGGAGCAAAACATGATTTAGAACCGAACCTAATGAATATTTGGCATCGTCATGTTTGGCGGCGTCTTCAACTGCTTCGGAAATGGCAGTGCCTAAGCTGCCCGGCGTATCGGGAGTTTGCGCTAAAACTTTTTTGCCTGAATCGGTCCGGTTGGAAGGGCTGGGAATACATTCGGCGCCAAATAGATTCATCATGATTTTGCGGTAAGGCTTTTGTTCATAACTTGATCTGACCATATAGACCGTACACTCCAAACCAAAGTAATTACAAGCAAAGCTTAAGGCCGAACCCCATTGGCCGGCGCCAGTTTCTGTCGTCAGTCTTTTCACGCCTTCTTTTTTATTGTAATAAGCTTGCGCAATAGCCGTGTTTGGTTTATGGCTGCCGGTTGGACTGACGCCTTCATATTTGTAATAAATTTTTGCCGGTGTATCCAACTCTTGTTCTAACCGCCGGGCCCGAATCAGGGGACTAGGTCGATAGAGCATATAAGCTTTTCTGACTTCTTCGGGAATTTCAATGAAATTTTCCGAAGCCATTTCCTGTTTGATCAGTTCCATGGGAAATAGGGGCGCCAAATCTTCAGGGCCAAGTGGTTTTTTCGTTGCTGGGTGAAGTGGTGGACTCAATGGTTTTGGTAAGTCCGGAATGATGTTGTAGTAATGAGTGGGGATTTCTTTTTGGTCTAGGTAGATGATAGGCATAGTTTTAGTAGTTAGGAAATTAGGAAGTTAGGAATTAGCGAGCTCGTAGCCAGAATTCTTGAGCCCGGGTTTTGAAAAAGTATTTTTTCATAGTAATTTTTGGTTAGAATTAATTTATTTTAGCAATTTGATAGGAAAATGGTGGGGGAGCCGATCGATTAAGACCGATTCCCCCGAAATAACTTCTGGAGTGCGACTTAGCGCCGGCATTGGGGGCAAAAGTGCCCGCCTTGACCGTCGCTTTCAGCCTTACTCCCGCAGGCCAGGCAGATTGGTTGGCTGCAATGCGGACAATTGTGAATCAAACCATTATCTGGCACCGGGGTGCCGCTAGCAGTTTGAATGCCTTTGCTGCAATGTGGACAATCAAATGCTCCGCCGAGTGCCGTCCTATTAATTATGACAGTTCCCATTGGCCAAACCTCTCCTTTCCCAAAGAACATCTTAGGGTTAACTAGCAAACAAAAAACCTTCCATCTCTTAGGTATAGCTAAACTATACATAAGGGACGGAAGGTCTTCCCGTGGTACCACCCTAATTTATCAAAAAAATCCCAGTCAGTAGGGATATTTTGATCACTTTTACTGACTCAGTCTCCCTCGCTTTCGCTTAGGACGACATCAGTTAGCCCATGATTACGGAGGCGGCCGGGTCTTCACTATTGCAAAGACCACCTCAGTATGCCCAACCCCGCGCTTCGCGAACAGTTAACTATTAACATTTGACAGTTAACCACAGGCAAAGGCGAGACATACTTCATTGGTTTTAGAATTGTTAAGGATATTGGTAGTATAGCAGATTAGCTAAATATGTCAAGTCGGAAACAAGGGGTAATTAAATTAGAATATTTGCTATCTAAACTTGGATAATTACTGGCAGTACCATTGGCCGCCGTTGAGTTTTCTGATAAAGAAATTTACCGATTTCATTTCTGATTTTATCTTTGAAATAGTTTTCATCAACCCCGCCTTTAAGATTACCTTTGAAGATTTTTTTCGCTTTGGCACGGGTCTCTTCAACCAGTTTTTTGTTTTCTTTCATGTAAATGAAGCCGCGGGAAATCAAATCAGGATTTTGGACTAAATTACCTTTATTTTTATCGATCGTGACAATTACCACAATCATGCCGTCTTCAGCCATCAATTGTCGGTCACGCAAAACAACATGAGACACATCCCCGACGCCCAAACCATCAACAAAAACATAGTCCGTTGGTACCCGGTGATTGGTGAGGTGGCCGCCAGTTTTGTCAAATTCAATGGCTTGACCATTATCAGCCACAAAAATTTTTGCTTTGTCCATTCCTATACTTTCAGCAACTTTAGCTGCCTCCCGCAAAAGGTAATGATTAGCGTAAATTGGAATTAAGTAATTTGGTCTGACTTGTTGCAGGAGTAATTTAATATCTTCAATTTTGCCATGGCCACCGGCATGAACATCCATAATTTCTTTATGGATCACATTTGCGCCGTGGCGATAGAGACTATCTTTAAGGGCTTGAATTGTTCTCTCATTACCGGGGATAACTGAAGAAGAAAAGACGATTGTGTCGGCTGGTTCAATTTTGATATAGCGGTGTTCACCGTTGGCAATCCGGCGCAGGACCGCCCGACCCTCGCCTTGGGAACCGGTACAAATTACGATGATTCTATTTTTTGGGTAATCGTCAATTTTTGAAACATCGATTATGGTTTCCTTTTTTGATTTAATAAAACCAAATTGTCTGCCGATTTCGACATTAGCCTTCATACTAAAACCGTCAATTGCCACTTTTTTATTATTTTGTTCGGCAATTTTGATTACCTGGCCAATTCGTTCAAGCATACTGGCAAAAGTGCCAAAGATTACTCGGCCCGGTGCTTTTCTGATGATTTCCTCGACATTTTTATAGACTTCTCTTTCTGAACCTTGGTGCCCTTCTTCGGTGGCACCCAAACTTTCCATCATTAAAATTGAAGGTTTATTTTTGTTACTCCATTTAGCTAGATGCCGCAAGTCAGTTTTTGGTCCTTCAACTGGGTCAAGGTCGTAACGCCAGTCCCCAGGATGAATAATATTACCGACTGGTGTTTCAATAATCACGCCGACTGAATCTTTAATGCTATGGGTGACCTGAAAGAAATTAAGTCGAAATTTCCCCAAAGTAATTGGCGTTTTTAATGATTTTATTTCCAAAGTTTTTGGGATAAATTTTTGATGATGATTTTCAATTTGTTTTTTAAGCAAAGCAATCGTCATCGGCGCGGCGATAACTAAAGGATTTCCTAATTTAGGCAAAAGAATTGGGGCAGCGCCAACATGATCGAGATGACCATGGGTAATAATCACCCCGCGGATATTTTTTTCTTTACCCTTCAGCGAGGTAATATTTGGAATAATATAATCAATACCATGCATGTCTTCCTCAGGGAATTGTAGCCCCATATCAACAATAAGAATATCAGAATTGTATTCAAAAACAGTCATGTTGCGACCAACTTCTTCCAGGCCACCCAAGGCATAAATTTTAAGTTTAGTCTCTTTTTCTTGACTATCCAACCTTTGTTTTTTGCCTCTTGTAGTTCTTTGTTGTCTTTTTCTTTTTTGCCAGTTTCGATTCTGGCGATGAGATTTTTCTGTCATAAAAATATAATCTTTAATTTTGAATTTAGAATTTTGAATCAATTTCTAATATTAGAATATTTTAATATTAAATTGAAATCCAAAATTAAAAATTCGGAATTTTATTTATGGTGCCGCGGGAGAGACTTGTCCCGATTTTTCTCCACGACTTTGTCGGGATGAAAAATCGAGGATCCCGACTTTTTTTATATAATAATTTGTGAGTCGGGAAACTCTCATGGGTTTCCCCACCCCGCACCATTATAATGTTTATTTATTGTTATATATTAGCTTTAGAGTTATTGATAAGATGCCGAAGGAGGGATTTGAACCCTCACGGGTTGCCCCACACGGCTCTGAACCGTGCGTGCCCCTCACCAATGCCGCGGGAGAGATTTGAACTCTCATGGGTTTCCCCACACGGCTCTGAACCGTGCGTGTATACCAGTTTCACCACCGCGGCATTGGTGAGGGGTAAATATACCAACTTGCCCCGCATCAAGCTGATAATTTAAGTCGATAATTAGTTTTAACCAGCCGCAGGTTTGCCTGCCGGTAGGCAGGCGGTATCCGCACGCTCCTTGAATAATTTTTTGATAGTAGTTTAATTGCGAGCTTTGATGCGGGGTTTCACCACCGCGGCATTGGTGGGGGGCAGGTTGGTTGAGTATTTAGGTCTGGGATTTTACCTTTATTTAAAGAAGGATAAAGATTAGTCAATTTTTCCCTGCCAAGTTCTTTGGGTTTTAATATACCAATCTTCTATATTATTAAAGCGATCAGCCGGCGTAATAATCCGGTCGATATTAAGGCCTTTAATTTTTGGGGCGGTGACGTAGGTATAGGTAGGATTATACAAAAAGATTGCGGGTAATTCCTCAGCCAAAATGTTATAGAATTTTTGGTAGTCTTTGGTTAAAGTTTCTTGGTCAGTAGCTTTTTTGGCATCTTCTAATAAATTATCAACATCGCGATTGGCCCAAAGTGCCAAATTTAAGCCTGGATCTTGGGCTTGCGAAGAATGCCAAAAGGGATAAGGGTCAGGGTTTGAACCGACAATAATTCCAAATAAAAGGATCTGATAGTTGCGTGGCTTGATTACTTCCCGGCTGATTTTGCTGCCCTCAACTATTTGCAGATCAACCTTGACGCCAATGTTTTGCCAAAATTCCTGAATCAGTCTGGCGGCCTTATCGTTTTCTGGTTGATTAACCGTAGTTAAAGTTACGGCCAAGATTTTGTTATCTTTTTTCCGGTAGAAAGCCGGCTGAGCTTCTTCTTTATTTTTTTCTTCTGGTGTGACTTCTGCCGTACTAGTGGGTTTGGCTTCGACATTTTTTTCGGCCTCAGTCTTTTGGTTATCCTGATTTTGTTTTTCCGCCTCTTGTTTGGCAATAAAGTCTTGGTAATCTTGCGGGGTGATTCTTTGCCAACCAGCTTCATCTAAAATTTGGTTAGCTAAATTAGGATTAAATTCAATTTTGGTCGCTGGATCAGGCGAGATACTGACTGGCAAAATTGGTCCGTCAATAATTTCTCCTTCCAATTGCAGGGCCTCGCTTAGAATTTTTGATTTATTAATGCTCAAAGCCAAAGCTTTTCTTACATTTTTTTCTTTCAGGATTTCATTTGCCTTTTGATTAAAGAAAACTGCTGTATATTGGGGGAGGTAAAAAGAATAGTACTTGATATCTTTTTTGCCACCCAAGGAAGTTTTTAAGTCTTTGGGCAAAAAACTTATGCCTTCAATTGAATGATTTTTTAGAGCACTAACGCCAGTTTCAAAGTCGGGGTAGAATTTAAAAGTAATTTTTTGCAGGTATGGTTTTGGCCCGTAGTAATTAAGGTTAGGAATCAAGGCATAAGATTTAATATTGCCCAGTCGGTCTTTTGTTAACTTTTCAAATTGCCAAGGGCCAGTGCCAATTGGTTTTAAATTATATTCAGTCAGGTGAGCATTAATTGGCGGAATTTCTCCCCAGATATGTTCGGGTAAAATGCCAACCGTTAGGACTTCCAGAAAAGATGGGTAAGGTCCGGGTAAAATAAATTTGACCGTTAGATCATCAATTTTTTCGATTTCCACCCCGCGTAAACTGATCAAAAGCGGACTTTTGAAATCGGGATCTTTAATACTTTGAAAGGTAAAAACAACATCATCGGCCGAAACCCCTTGATCGTCATGCCATTTAACATTTTCTTTTAAAACAAAAGTATAAGTTTTTTTATCTTCGCTTTCTTGCCAAGAGGCAGCTAAATCAGGAACAATTTGTAAGTCGCGATCATATCTCATCAAGCCAGAAAAAACTAAGCGGGAAATATCGGCATCAACATCATTGGTTTGAGATAGAATCGGATTAATATATTGGGGAGCGCCAAATAGACCCTCAATATATTCACCACCAACTCTGGGTGTAGGTAAAAAATTACGGTAGTAAAAATTGAAAACAATAAAGATAAGACTAATTACAATCAAAGCCGCCAGCCCTTTTAGCATCAGACTTTGTTTAGGGTTTAAAACCCTCTGGAGATATTTCAGCTGTTTTAAATTGGGAATTTTTGATTTATTCAGTGAATAAACTAATTTTTTGTCCAATTCTTTTTGTTCAGCAAAATTAGCAGCTGGTTTTTGTTCCAAACCGCTTGGCTGATCTGATTCAATTTTAGGAGGAGTCTTTTTGAAGAAAATTATTTTTTTCAACACAAAAAAATTGTGGTTAGTTCGCTTTTTTAGCTGATTGAAGTTTTAAAAAATGAAGTTAATCAGAGCGGTAACTAAAAATATAACCGAGAGAATAATACTTAAAACAAAAAGACTTTTTTCCAGTCCTCGCTTACTGCGATAGACATTACCTTCACCGCCAAAAGCAGCACCCAAACCCGAACCTCGATTTTGGAACAAAATAGCAGTCATTAAGAGGATCGCTGAAACAAATTGAACGATATCGATAATAGTTTGAACATTCATATTATTAATGATTGAAGTTTAGCAGATTAGTTGGTTTATGTCAATAAATCAAAAAATCAATAAATCAATATTAAACTTTGCCTTGTTTTTTTGGTTTAATAATTTTTTGATTTTTTGATACTATGATTCGTTTCAGGTTAAAAACGCTTTTACCGCTGACTTTCATTTGGCGCTTCTTTTTTTGGTCACCCTGATGGTATTTCTCCTCAATTTTTTCGTCCTCATAGTTGGTCATAGGTCACAGAGCATGAAAGTATAAAAAATTAATAAATTAAGAAATTAAGGCAATACTAAAGCTTTATTTTCTTATTTTTTTATTTTCTTAGTTTCTTATTCTATGATATAATATTATTAAGACTATGTATAGCCAAAAAACCTATTTTGACGTCCCCAAAGCTTTAGAACCGGGTGCTAAGAAAAGATGGTATCAGCAGTGGTGGGGTATACTAATTTTAATCTTTTTAGGTATTTTTCTTGCTATTTTGACGGCAGTCATTTTCTACTTCGTTAAAATGACAACTCTTTTACAAAGCGGCGAATTAGCTCCGGATCAGCTTTTTGCCACTAATTCGGTTGCCAGTCCGACTAGAAATTTACCGACTTTGGCCACAACTGACGATCCTAGTTATGGTCCTAAAGATGCCAAGGTGGTTGTGGTAGAGTTTGCTGATTTTGCCTGTCCGGCTTGTCAGCAAGTTCAGCCGGTGGTGAGACAAGTTATTAAAGATTATGGCAATAAAATTCTTTTTGTCTTTCGTGATTTTCCACTTATTAACGATCATCCCCAAGCTTTACTGGCAGCGATGGCGGGCGAATGTGCGCATGAGCAAGGCAAATTTTGGGAAATGGATGAAAAAATGTTTGGTAACCCGGATCAATTAGCCGAAGCGGACCTTAAAACATATGCCACGCAGATTGGCCTGAACCAAACCCAATTTGATGAATGCCTGACTTCGGGAAAATATACACAGGAAATTGAAGAGGATCTTCAGGCTGGTTATCAGGCGGGGGTTGAGGGGACGCCAACTTTCTTTATCAACGGCGTTAAAACTGCCGGGGCCATTCCTTTCAATATGTTCGAGCGGCTGATTACTACTGAACTTAATCGTTAATTATGCCTAAACTTTTTAAAGTATCAATTATCCTTTGTTTTTCCTTGAGTGTTTTTCTTTTTTATTCTGGTATTGCCTTTGCCGAAACTGAAACTTTTACCTTGCAAGGTGAAGATATTGATAAGAATAAGCCCGTGATTACTGTTGAGATTGGCGGTTTTTCCGGTTGGAATGACACTGCGGGCTGGAGTAAAAGTGCGGAGTATTGTCCAGCTGGCACTAAAGAAGGGGTGGAATGTTTACAAATCAGTTGGATTTCTGACTATATTGTGGCGGTCTATAAATATGGGGTGGGCGTAGCTGCAGTTCTGGCCGTGGTAATGATTATGATTGGCGGCTTTGTTTGGCTGATGTCAGGAGGGAATTCTACCAGGGTCAGTACGGCTAAAGACTTTATTGTTAGCGCCATGGCTGGTTTGCTACTGGCTTTATTTTCTTTTGTCATTTTGTATGCAGTTAATCCACGCTTGATCAATTTAGAAGGGGTCACCTCACCTTTAAGACCAACCACCGATACAGAAAGTGATCCGGAATTCTATTTAATTTCCCCGACTTATGAGAATGGTGATGAAGCCAAAATTCAAGACCATTGCAAAAGATATTGTGAAGTAGAATACTCCAGCAGTGACTATCGAATCGAAAAAGATGCCGCTGGTTGGTACAGCTGCTATTGTGGCGCACCAGATATAAGAAATTATATTATTAAGGATAAGGAAATACATGCTTCGACCCAGGAAAATGCCGAGACTACTTGTGAAGCTTACTGTTTTGGGATCGTTGAGGCCAATGTTCCCTTTGTTACGGAAGCAAATCTGGTTAGGCAAGAAGGTAGTTACAATATTTATAATTGTTCTTGCTATCGAGTCCGTTAATACCAAAGGTGGACAGATTCCATCAAAATAATGGAAAAGTAATCTTTAATTTAACTTTTATTTTTTAATCTCAAAATTAAATGTTAAAACTAGCTAAAATTATAGTAATTATATCCTGCGTTACATTATTTTTCCCTTTGCTAGTTTTGGCCCAAGAGCCGGAGGTAATTAATGTTGATTTACCCGGTCTTTTTCAGTCATCGGTTGATTTTCGTTTCAACCAGGATAGTGGCAATTGGGAATACCGGCGCAATGAGCATCTTTGGCGTTTTCCCATTGAAAGTCTTAGTACTGTCCCTTTGGCGAATTATGTTGGCTCTTTTTGGTGGCATAATCTTAGTACGGCCGAACCATTGCCTTATGGCTTAAGCCTTTTGACTCCAGGTGATTTTTCCGAAGAATATCTTAATGTTATTAGAGGGCTGAATGGGTTGGATGAAACCGGTGGGAAGCAATATCTTGCATCACTTAATAAGACGCATAAGGATAGCGTAACCAGCTCGAGCCAAATGGTTTCTGATCCAAATCAATATAAACCTCAAATGACGGTTAAAATTGGCCAGACCGAATTAAATTTTGAAACAATTAATTGCAAACCCGGGGAGCCATGTGAAATCGGTTGGATCAGCCAATATGTGGTGGCGGTCTATAAATATGGTGTGGGCTTAGCTGCAGTTCTGGCCGTGGTAATGATTATGATTGGCGGCTTTATCTGGCTGATGTCAGGTGGCAGTTCAGGCCGGGTCACTACGGCTAAAGATTTTATTGTTAGTGCCATGTCCGGTCTTTTAATTGCTTTGTTTTCTTTCATGCTTTTATATATGGTTAACCCGCGTTTGGTGAATTTGGAGTCAGTTAAAGTTTTGGTCCCCAATCCACCGGAAAGACAATTCGTTGGTGAGTCCGAAGGCGTTGGTACTCCTACTAGTCAAAGCGGCGTTGCGCCTTCAACCGTTCCACTTGGCACAAATTCATCACTAGCACAAATACCGTTGTCTAATGGAGCTGTGATAGATGGCGTCAGGCCGGAACTAAGTAATACTATGAATGCAATGATCGAACAATTAGCCAGAGACGGCACTCTTCCTGCCGGTTTGCAAATTACTTCCGCCCTCAGGCCAAATGACGGTGGATCTCAACATGCCCAGGGGACGGCCGTTGATTTTTGGTGGCCGGGTATTGATCTTGAGAGTGCCCGTAATTTTGAGACCGCAATTCTTGGTTATAATAGTAATTTGACGGTTTTGACGGAAGTCAGGGGTGATCCAGATTTTCAATATTTTAGAGGTAATGGCGATGGTGTCGTTCATACTGATATGGGGAATATTTTAGGAACACGTTGATTATTTATTTGTATTTGATCCAAAATATAGTATTGTATATTTGACATAATCCTAAAACTCGCGTATAATGGGTATTTAGTTTAGTAAATACCTGTTTTTTAATTTCAGTAAATCCAGTGAGCCAGTAAATCCAGCTGGTTTGCTTGATTTATTGGATTTACTTTCCATGTCTTACCAATTCATCAAAATCCGGGGAGCGAAAGTTCATAACCTTAAAAATGTTAATATTGATATTCCCCGAGAAAAACTCGTGGTTGTTACTGGTATTTCTGGTTCAGGCAAATCTTCTTTGGCTTTTGATACAATCTATGCTGAAGGTCAAAGACGATATGTGGAATCACTTTCCACTTATGCCCGGCAGTTTTTAGGTTTAATGGACAAACCCGAAGTTGATTCCATTGAAGGTTTGTCGCCGGCCATTTCCATTGACCAGCGTTCGGCTTCTTCTAATCCGCGTTCGACCGTTGGTACGGTAACTGAGATCTACGATTATCTCCGTTTACTTTTTTCCCGGATCGGCCGGGTGCATTGCCCAAATTGCGGAGGGGAACTTTTTCGTCAAACTTCAACTCAAATTATTAATCAAATTTTAAGTTTAGTGAAAAACAAAGGGGAAGTGGTAATTTTAGCTCCCCTTGATTTTGAAACCAAAGAAAACCAGACTAAAACTATCCAGGAAATTAAAAAATCCGGTTTTAGCGAAGTTCGGCTTGATGGTGAATTTAAAGATTTAACCAAAGAATCTTTTGAAATTTTTAATTCTGCCCGAACTGCTAAAATTGAGATTATTGTTGGCCGCCTGGATTTTTTGGCCACAAGCAAAGAATTATTTAAAGAAGAATTGAGCCGACTGGTAGAGCTAGGCCTTGACCTGGCCAATGGTAAGCTAGTGATTTTATTTGCCGGTAAAGAAAATTTTTTCTCCCAACATTATATTTGTCCGGCTT
>Ga0172379_10005609_pt1 | contig 17441 bp, 16 predicted proteins | sample GrowelOW334metaG_FD_119756 | JGI IMG/M metagenome (GOLD analysis project Ga0172379, IMG submission 119756) | Groundwater microbial communities from an aquifer near a municipal landfill in Southern Ontario, Canada - Groundwater well OW334 metaG | ecosystem: Environmental > Aquatic > Deep... | reverse complement strand
CGGAACATTTTGTAGGGACTATTTACCACGAAAAAGGCTCTGTTACTGGCACAACGCTACATGATGGCTTAAAATTGCTAATAGATCTGGTATTTTGGCGTATAGGAAGAATATGATACCTTTGCAAATAATTTCTCTTATATTTGGTTTGTATATGTTGTATTGGAGTTTCCTATCATATAAAAAACGTCTTTTCTATTTTAATGAATTAATGTTTTGGATATCAGTGTGGACGCTATTCATGACCGTTGCAATTCTTCCCGAAACCGTTAAATTTATTCTCCAGACATTTCAGATAAACCGTGTCATGGATTTACTAATGATATTGGCGTTCATGGTACTATCAATAGTCACATTTCGTAATTACTCTGAAAATCGCCAACTTAGAAAAAAAGTTTATGAATTTATTAAAAATGACGCGATTAAACAATCAACTTCCGGCAAAAAGTCATCACAGAATCCCAGGTTAAGATGAATAATAAGGTATCGAAATGCAGGATTTTAATATTTAATCCATTCTATCCGCCCCATATCGGAGGATTGGAAAGTCACGCGGATGAGTTTAATTTTCATCTTGGAAAATTAGGGTACAAACTTACCGTTTTTACACCTCAAATACCAGAAAAATCTTCTTTAATAGAAAATAGATACGCTGGAGTGACAATTATCAGGTTTCCTGCCGTCGAGATAATTCCCAATTATCCTATCCCGGCCTTTTGGAAAAAGGAATTTTGGTCTCAATACAATTTAATCCATAATTCCGAGTACGATTTAGTAATTTCAAGAACACGATTTTTTCTAACCTCAATTATGGCCCTTTTATATTCGAAAATTAAGAACAAAAAATGGATACATATAGAACATGGTTCGGATTACGTAAATTTATCAAATAAGATAACGACAGGAATTGCTTGGATATACGACGAAACTTTCGGAAGATTGGTATTCAAATCTTCCGACATAAACGTTTCGGTTTCAAAAGCCGTACAAGATTTTGTCGGTCAGTTTGATAACAGAACATCTCCTTTGATATATCGGGGATTAAATTTCAGCGCCATAAACAATATTCGTCCAAACGTTTCGATTAGAAAAAAATATCCCGATAAATATGTCGCTTGTTTTGCCGGCAGGTTGTTCAAATGGAAAGGGCTGGAGAACTCTATAAAAGCTTTTAGTTTATTGCCTGATAATATTTACAAAAAATGGATATTCGTTATTATTGGCCGGGGGGAAGATTTCAAATCTCTTCAAAAGCAAGCTGCCTCTAATGTTATATTCTTGGGTGAAAAGAGTTGGGAAGTTACCATTTCATATTTAAAGACCAGTGATATTTACCTTCATTCATCCCTTTCAGGAGGAGGATTATCTACTTCTTTGTTAGAAGCCATATATTGTGGTTGTAATATTATTGCCACCCGAGGAGAAGGGGCTACAGAGGTTGTCAACTCCAATAACGGCATTTTAATTGATAGTTACAGTGTAGAAGGCTTAAAACTGGGAATATCAAAGTTATTAAGTAAACCCAAAATTTCTAGCTCACTAGATGTAAGGAAGCGTTTAATACGGAAATCATTTTCCTGGTCAAAAAACATATTAAAATATCATAATTTGATACAAAATCTCATATGAATATAATTTACAAATTACCTGCCCTGCTCACATTAAATATTTTATACAAAATATTTCCCGACTCTGAAAGATTTCTGGAAAAATATGTTTTTAATATTTACCATTTCGGAAAAGATCACAATAAATATAGCCAAGACCAATTTACTGATTTAATTAATAGTTTATCGGGCCATACAAGTCTAAGGGGGAAAACGATTTTAGAAATCGGCCCCGGTGGTTCGGTCGGTCTTGGTCTGTTAACTCTCAAGCACGGGGCAGGTAAATATATAGCAATAGACGTGGGTAATCATCTCAAAACTGATTCTAAATTATATACAGATTATTCCCGTTTACTTCAGGATGACAAATTAATAAATCGGTTGATTAATAAGCTGAATGGTAAATATATTTTTAATCCGAATATAATAAATATATTAAATATTAATCAATATTCTACTTATGATCTTCCAGATAATTCTGCAGATATAATATATTCCAATGCGGTATTGGAACACATTCACGACCTTAATTTATGCTTCCAGGAAATGTCACGGGTTTTGAAACCAGGCGGATATATGAACCACGTAGTCGACCTTCGTGACCATATATTTTCAAAAGATAGTTTATTTTTCCTGACTATTCCTGAATTCTGGTTGCATCGCCTTTTTGGAAATACAGGTGCATATATTAATCGAAAAAGATATAGTTATTACTTAAGGTTATTTTCAAAATTTGACTTAAAGGTACTAAGTCTCCGTAAACAATATACTTATGATGGAACAATCAATCCTGCTTTACTTATTAAATATAAAAAGGGTGATTTAAAATTGTTATCCTTTAATATAGTTCTTAGAAAAAAAATCTAATGTGCGGAATAGCCGGTAAAGTAAGTTTCACAAGTAAAAGCGTCTCTGAAACGGATATTAATAAAATGACCGCGGCAATTATTCACCGTGGCCCTGATGATGGGGGGGTGTATATTTCTCCGGATCAAAAAGTCGGTTTAGGGAATCGTCGGTTGGCAATCATCGACCTCTCACCCAAAGGACATATGCCGATGTCATACAAAGACCGATATTGGATTACCTATAACGGAGAAATCTATAATTTTCAGGTTGAACGGAAAAAACTTTCAAAAATGGGTTACCGGTTCAAATCCCAAAGTGACACTGAAGTTATCATGGCTCTTTACGATAAATATGGAGTGAAATGTCTAGATCATCTCCGGGGAATGTTTGCTTTTGTCATCTATGATACTCAAAAAAATATTCTATTTTGTGCCCGCGACCGTTTAGGGAAAAAACCATTCAAATATTATATTGATGCCAATGTATTTATATTCGCTTCTGAGCTCAAGGCTATTCTAACCCAGTCACAATATCACCCCCAACCTGATTACCATGCAATTCACAACTATCTCACTCTTCAGTATTGTCCTTCTCCTCAAACCGGATTTATTGGTATCAATAAGCTGGAACCAGGCCATTACATTTTATTAGATATTGCTAAAAATAAATTAACAAAAGTTCGGTATTGGAGATTAGATTTTTCATCCAAAATCGACTTGTCAGAAGATGAATGGCAGAGGCGAATACTGTCCAAGCTTGAAGAATCGGTCAAACTTCGGCTGATTTCCGATGTACCATTAGGAGCCTTCCTTTCCGGCGGGATCGACAGCAGTGCGATTGTTGCTATGATGGCTAAAAATTCCTCACAGTCTGTAAAAACGTTTTCCATTGGGTTCGATGAACCCAAGTACAATGAGTTGTCGTATGCCAGATTAGTCGCCCAGAGATTTGATACAGATCATACCGAATTTATCGTCAAACCCGAAACTATCGAAATTTTGCCTGAATTGGTAGCTCAATTTGAGGAACCATTTGCTGACAGTAGCGCCTTAGCCACATACTATGTTTCCAAGCTAACGCGGCAGCAAGTAACGGTTGCTCTGAATGGTGATGGCGGGGATGAAAACTTTGCGGGTTATGGTAGATACTCTGTACAAAAATTTTCTTTATGGTACGACCGAATTCAAAAATTTAATAACTTTATAATAGAACCGTCATTACGGTTATTACAAAACCATTATTCCAACACTTTTCTTAAGCGTGTCCTGCGTTTTTCCCAAACCGTGTCTCAAGGTTACGAAAAAAGATACGTTAATTATATTTGTTACTTTAATGATCAGCAGAAGCGTCAGTTATACACACCGGATTTTTATAATCGTGTCGGAAATAACGATTCAGGCAATTACATTTCGGATAAATTTCAAGATTCAGAAACCTTCGATAAAATGGATCAAACCCTTTACACAGACATTAACACCTATCTCCCGGATGACCTTCTTGTCAAAGTTGATATTGCCAGCATGAGCGTAAGCCTTGAAGGCCGATCACCTTTTTTAGATCATGAATTTATGGAACTAATGGCTAAAATGCCGTTTAATTTAAAACTCCGGGGCCAAAACACAAAGAAATATATACTCAAGCAGGCCCTGAAAGATTTTCTACCTGACAAAATCCTGAATCGTCCAAAAATGGGCTTTGGGGTACCTTTAGATAAATGGTTTAAAGGAGACTTGAATAGCTACTTAAAGGGAGTTTTACTTTCTCGACGATCCATCAACCGACATTTGTTTTCTTCCACATACACAAGGTCATTAATTGAATCTAACCCCATGGATACGATTACATCATATGAATTATGGGCTCTTCTTACATTAGAACTTTGGTTTAGAAGGTATTTTGATAAATGAAACAAAATCTGACAATTGTTCATTTAATTGTTGGTTTGGAAAGAGGGGGAACAGAAATGATGTTGCTAAAAACCCTTCCGATTCTTAATCGTACTAACCAGAAGCATTTAGTCATCAACTTAAGCTCCCCGGGTCCGATAGGTCCGCTTCTTTCCAATTCCGGGGTTCAGGTTATTAATCTTGACATAATACATCCGGAAAAATTCATTCCCGGACTCCTTCGCTTATTAAAGTTTCTTAGAAGCCTTAAACCAAATGTTTTGACAACTTATTTTATTTACTCTGACCTTATAGGTAGGATAGTTGGTCCTATGGCCGGAATTAGGGTTATATACTGTTTTCAACGTGGGGCTCTTCTTTCAGCCGAGCCGCTACGGATATTAGATTATTTTACTAAGTCTTTAGTAAGTGAGTATTGGTTTGTCTCTCAGTCACTCGCTGATCGTGTCTCAGATAAATTACATCTTAAACCTTCCGATATTCAAGTTATTCCAAACGGAGTCGAACAAAGTTATTTTAAGATTCGTAAGATATTTGATACAAAAACTATTATCATTACGAATATCGGATCTTTTAAAAAAAAGAAAGGCCAAGAACTACTTATTGGAGTTTTGCCGTCATTAATTAATAAATACCCCCAACTCCGGGTAGTGTTTGTTGGTGCCGGTCCACTTTTACCTGCTTTCAAAGACAAAATTACTCACCAGCACTTGCAGGATCATGTAAAGTTTACGGGTCAGGTAAATGATGTCAAACCTTATTTGTCACATACAGATATTTTCGTCTTAACAAGTTTAGAAGAGGGGATGAGTAACGCATTGCTTGAAGCGATGGCATCTTCCTGTGCGGTTATAGCTCACAACTCTTCTGAAAACCGCGAGGTGATGGGCCAGGCTGGAATTCTTGTAGACATTACTAATGTTTCCCAACTTGAAAAGGTACTAGACGAACTGCTAATCAATTCTGAGAGACGATTACAACTGGGTAAACTTGCTCAAGACAGAGTAAATTCTCACTTCACTATTACAAAAACTATTAAACAACTAAAACAACTTTATGCTAGAAATTAATCCGTTGATATTTATTCACTTGAAAATATCCGCAATTCTTTGATTCATAAGTATAATAATATTTTTTCAAAGGTTCCATTTTCGTTTCAATCTTCGGTATATACACCGTATCTGAATTTCCCTCAAACGGGAAGTTTTCTGTTACTAAAAATATAATTGGATATCTTTCTTTTACGTCCTCGATATTGTTCAACAAGTAATCAGATTTAGTTAAGTGTCTTTGGTCCAATCCATAATAAGCAAAAGCTGATAATCCGGAAAAGCTATTAAAGAAAATATTGTAGTCACTAATTTTTGTTTCATTCAAAATATACTTTGGACAGTTCACGACATCCCAGGAATAATCATTATGTTTTGCTAGGTTCGATGTAAATACGAATCCGTAAACTGATTGATATATCCAATATACCCCCAAACTTATAATTCCAAACCAGTTAAATAGTTTGAATAACGCATTATTTGATTCTGATTGAAGACAAAAGGATCTTACTACACCTAATCCAAATACTATTAAAGTCAAAGGCCAAAGTAATATTAATAGTCTATACGAATCCTGATACTTGGATATGGTTACTAATGCGATCAATGTAGCAAAAAACCAATATGTAACCTGCTTGTATTCAGATCTCCAAATGAGATATAACCAATAAGGTAAAAAGATTACTAACGGATATACGAGAATAAATTTTGAAATATAGCTTTCCCATATTCCTCTAAAGCCAGGTAATCTAGATGTAGAATCTAAAAGTAGATGATTAAGCCAGCGGTTGGTATGCATTGATAGTAAATCTGATTTTGCAACAAATCCCGACGGTAACCCGCGTCCGATGCTTTTTGGTATCAAACTTACGGATGGCATATAATCCTTCCCTCTTGTCCCGATTGAATTATTTCTGTTAAATAGTATCTTCACTTCATCAAATGGTTGTTTAAATCGACAACCCGCCAAGTTACATCCTAATGTTTCAGTTAGTAGTACAGATAATAATAATACAGATGTGAGTTTAACTAGTGGTTTGGACATGTGTTTTTCAATCAAAGTGTTAAGAATAATAAATATCAAAATCACGATTGGTAATATTTTTGCCAAAGGGTGCATATTTACGAACACTAAACTAAGGAAAAGTAATAGTAGATAAGGAACTCTAAAATCCTTTATTAGGTATAGTAATAAAAAGAACAATAATACAGCCCAGAACGAAGGAACTACCCAAAAAAAACCATGAATCAATCCGTCGCCAACAAAAGATCCCAGTAATAGTAAACACACCCCGCGTTCAATTGTCGGAAGCTTTAAGCTTTTCAGCCAGGCGGCCAACACTAATAACAGTAATATTTTTCCGAAAAAGAAACTCCAATACACGACCCACTCTGGTGATTGTTTTATCAAAATTGCAAGACCTCCGAATAACGCATTGTATGAAATGTAATCAAGATGAGCTTCCGGATATAAATATACAGTTGGAGGAACTACTGAGCCATAATCCACAACCTTTTTGATTCCGTACATATAACTATATAAGTCATCAAACCCCACCGGAATATTTCCGGTTCTGTTTCGAAACAATATTGCACTTAATCCTAATTGGTAAACAAGAAAGAATACCACTGAAAATATCAAAAATACTCGTTTCCATTCTAATCGTAACGGTATCAAACGTTTAATTTTTGTCCACAAATAAGTACTCATTACATCCCGTACCGTTTCGGTAAACTAAATTTTTGCATAAAAAGTTTCTTTTTCCCATCCAATTAATTATCTCATCTGGAGATGCAAATTCATAAGGATACCCGCCTAACCAGTCTACGACATCAGTCTTCCAATCCATACCTCGATTTTTTTTATATTCCCTTATATAAGTTATGGGGTTTGTTCCGAACAATATTAAACCTGTAACATGGTAAAGAATATAAACATACTCCATAATTCTTTTCCCGAATGAGTTAGAGCTATTATAGATTTTCTTTATTTTAAGCCAAAATAAAGAAGTTCCTCCGTAAAATGCAGTGGTTGCTCTATTGTATATTGCTAAATATAAATATCCGCCGGGTTTCACCAGATGGGTAACGTTCCCGATCGCTTGGTACATATTCCCCGTATGGTGCAATACTCCCCATGAATAGACCACGTCAAACTTTCCTAATTTATTTATGAACTTCTGATCAAGTACGGACCCCTGTAATATTTGCCAATTAATCGGACTCCCTTCTTTGGAAAACAGATGCTTGGCGCAGGATACGGAATACCTGTCAGTGTCGAAGCTAACCACTTTGTTTGCACCTAGCCGGTATGCCGCCAATGAAAATAATCCGCTACCACATCCCACATCCAAAAATTGCTTATTTTTAATAGAGTCACGACTCCCCAGAAAACCGATGAGTGACTCTTGAGCCTTGTCTATTCTCTCTGGAGTCAGAGAATTTAAAAATCTTTTCCAATTTTCTCCGAAACTAAATCTATTTTTCTTCTGGTAATCGTTTTCGTACATTTCAGTTAGTTAAAGTCAAAAGTTTGTTTCCAAACCTTTTTGCTAAAATATTCAGGCTGTTATATTCCTTAGCGTAATTTTGGCCTTGTTTACCTAATCTGTCAATCAGGCCGGGATTAGTTAATAACTTTTTCACTGTTTCTACAAACAATTCCCAACTCCCGTTTGCACACAGACCACCGCCGGATCTGCTCAAATAGGAATTCGGATCAACGTTAAGTGACACAACAGGTAGCTTACAAGCTGCAGCTTCCAAAAATGTATTAGGAAAGCCCTCTCTAATTGAGGTGCTAACATAAATTCTATGACCAAGTAAAATCTTAAATTTCGCTTTCCATGAGGTACCCGAAATCCAATTTAGATTTGGAGTTTTAATAAATTCATTTTTACATATTTTAATTAATTCAGGCTCACCTGCCTCAAAGCTAACCAGAGTAAATTTGCACTGGGGCAAAATCTGGGCCAGTTTGATGTAACTTAGTGGTTGTTTTTGGTCTGTAAATCTGGTTGCAATATAAACCACGTCTCGAAGGTGAGATCTTTTCAAAGATTGATAGGAAATTAAATCAAACGGAACACCATTTTCCATAGTCCAAACATGTTGACTTATTAATTTTAGTTGTTGTGTTTGGAAATCATTTTGGGCAACTATTAGGTCAGCCCGCCTCAAACTAAATCTGAAAAATGGCCACCAATATTGTTTGTTTAACGGATTAGGTGCATTTGACGTGTCCCAATCATGAGCAACCATATATACAAATTTTTTTGAAAATAATTTACAGTAAACCCATATGACAAAAGTAAATATACCTGCAGATCGTTGAACCAGGACTTCACCATTATAGTTCAGCCAAAACTTCATATTAAGTCTGATCCCTTTCGCTCGTTCTGCCATTCTTGAAAAGACACTTTTCTCTTGAGTCCAAAACGGCAAGCTTACTATTTTAAGATTTTCAACTTGTGTGGGGTTGTTTGGGTTATTTTGAATTACCAAAGTAACGTCAAATTTTTTGTTTTTTGATAACTCTTTTGATAACAAATACATTTGTGTTTCCGCACCGCCATATGGATGTTGGTCTTCATCATTTACGACTGGAAATGAACCGGGAGAAATAAATGCAATTTTTATAGTTTTAGACATATAACTTATTTGGATGTATTATTGCTCATTATATAGGGAAATGAGTATGATAAAAAAGTATTGGTTTTTATGGATTCCCACAGTGGTGAAAATAATTCTTGCTTCATTGTTTTGGGGGTCAACAGATATAAGTAACTATTTAGGAGCAGCAGAAGCACTGACTGCCAATGTGGGCATTAAGCATAATTATATGGCCCCGGCTTTAAACTTATTTTATGCCGGTAATCTTGCGTTTAATATTGGTGTACCCGCAAACATTGCATTAAAATTGCTTCCAATATTAGCTGAACTTGGCATCGGTATATTAATATATAAACACTTTAAAAATATTAATAAATTTACCCGGGCTGAAATTGCATCTCTCTTGTATTTGCTTAATCCCGTAAATATTTATATAACAGTTTTTCATGGTCAATTTGATTCTATAGCAATATTCCTAATCTTAACTACGGTATATCTATTATCAAAACCAGGGACTGATTATTTGAATTCGTTATTTAGTGCATTATCTTTTTCACTGGCAATAGGATTAAAGGTATTTCCATTATTATTATTTCCAATACTGATCATCCATCCACAAATACCTTTTAAGAGAAAGCCAATTTTTGTGATCGTTTCACTAATTCTAATTTGTCTTCCGGCATTAGTTCATCCGCACCCAAGTGTATCTGCAGTAATTGACTATCTCAAATATCCATTATCTTATCGCTCATATGGAATTTTAGGTCTTGATGGTGCCCTGGGACTGTTGGGGGAGACTTTTCATAACTTTTATCGGGATAATCTTCGGATAATAACCATTATTTCAACATTATCAAGTGTAGTGTATTGTCTCAAAACTAAACAATCGTTACTTGAAAGCATAGGATTAAATCTTTTGGTTATACTCGCCTTTACAACCTCACTAGCTCCTCAATACTTTGTCTGGCTGGTACCATTTATATTTATTTCAAGATCATTAATCGGAATTATATTTACGGTATTTTCCGGATTCTTTTTACCGTGGTATTATCTTCTTCCCTCAGATAATTCGGGAGTATTTGTCTCACTGGCAAAATTACCGTTTCTTACTCCGTCAGGGTTGATCTATTACTTCAAATTCCCTTTTATTTCCAATTTCTTAGAGCGATACATCCGCTGGTATGGCTTTTCCATTTTCTTTTTTACCTGGTTAATTGCAAAAATCCTTACTCCTCCATCATTCAGGTACCAGTCGTTGGATGAAAGCCCATCCCGATGGAGGTTATCCGGCACATTTATCGCACTCACAATTTCAATTACAATAATATTTCACCTTCTGGCAATATTTTTAGAATATCGGACAACTCACTCCCAGCAATATTTTGATTCTAAATTGATAAGTGGTACATTGCTAGCCAAAAAGACCCGTTTCTTATATGGATTTAATGAGAATTTGACGGTAAGTATCCCCAAGGAACTTAAACTGGAGGCGATAACGGTAGATGGCGGAGATTATCTGAAAGTTAGCCTTAATAATAAGGATTATTATTATTATGGAAATCAATATTGGGACTATCATGGGGGTTGGAGAAATACCAGGTCTAAAATATCTTTTCCCTTGGAGCCGGATAAGGACAACCAACTCCGGATCATTTCGAACTCGACAAGTATCCGTCCCGAGTTTTTTCTTAATATAAATGATTCCAGGGATTTAACTGATATTTCAGTATTTCCTCGGGTTACAACTACATCAGAGGCTTGTTCTAATCCGCTCAAATCCGATAAAGAATGTTATATCTCTTTCCCGGGCAAGTCTAACTGGCACTTTTCAATAATAGAAATTCTCCTCACAGCCAATGTTTGTTATGCAGTATATTTTCTAAAAAATGTGTCCATAAAAGATTGGAATATTGCTTAAAGTAGTTTAAATTTTTTATTAGTAATCAGATCTATTCCATTTTTTATAAATAATATAATTGGCCTAATACTTCCTATCTGTATCGCAATTAAAAATGGTATTATATGCATTGCTACTCGTATATCTATCCCCACTGGAATTAAAAATAAGATTGTATTCATCATTAAAATCGGTAAAACAAACAACAGCCATCTTTTTTTAAATAAAGAATAAATTATTCCTAAGGTGTATGTTACAGCTAACAATATCTTTGAACTACTTCCGATCAGTGTTGAAAACAACTGCCTATCATATCCAAATATACTAAATGTTCCGATAGCCGTTCTGCCTACGACTTCCTTTACTGAATGCAATTTAAAAAAATACTCCCAGGTACTTACATCCCCTCCCGCATATCCGTTTGTGTATAATTCAGATAAAGTAGGACATCCGGCACAATCAATTTTCTTCACCCTTACAAACTCATAATTTCTTTGAAATTTTGCTTGAAAGTCAGAAAAAAAAGTTGCTTTTCCAAATGCTTGCTTGTTATATCTCAAATATGGGTAAAAAAGCAAAACAGGGATACCAATAAGTACAAAAATTTTCCTCAAAGATAACGAACTTTTGTAGATATAAAAAATCCATATCAAAAGTAAATAAGGCAGACTCATGAAACGAATCAATAGTGTTACAGCTCCTAATATTCCTCCAGCTAAAACCTCTTTCCAACTGGTATCCTTATTAAAAGGCATTCTGAATACGAAAAAATATGTGCACATCATAATTAATGCCGTATACATATCCTCTCTTAGCCCCCGTACACTTGTGTCGATCAGAAAAGGATGAATAGCTAAGATCAATGACAAAGCTAAATTTTCGATCACGGTCAAATATTTGCGAAATAAATACCATGCCATCCCGATCAATAGTACCGACCAAAATATACTTCCCAGTCTTGCGGTCAACATTTCATTTCCGAACATGGTCATTAATTTAGTCCACCACACAAATAGTGGTTCTCTAACGCCGGTGCTATACGGACTGACAATTGTTTTAGCCAAAGTCACGTAGTAGCCCACATCTGAATCTAGGGGTAAATTCACCACCCGTTCCAATGCCAACCACCTTGAAGTAAATGCAATAAGAAAAATATTTAACCACGATAAAATAATTAATTTATTGCTGAACAGTATCAAATGTTTTTTAGGTACGGCGGTTTTGAATTTATTCAAAAAGATAACAATCGAAACACCGGTCACCCCCGCGCTTACAAAAATGTAATTGTAGTACATATACCCGCGCAAACTTGTCCAATTGTTCAGAACCGTTGCGACAACTTCAGATCGGGATAACAACCATAAAATAATAATCCAAGTCCAGTTAAATAACTTTATCTGGGATTTACTCAAATTCGTCAAATTTATAATTATCAGACCCACCAAAAATAGAATTAACCAAAATATTACATATGGTACATTAGGTAAATTAACTGTTTCAAATTGGGAAACTGCCATTCTCGACACCATCGTTCCTTTATCCACCTGGATTGACACCTTATTAAAGCGCGAAGAAGGCTCCGTTTTAACCGATAAATTATCTCCGGTAATTGTTCCAAGGAATTTTTCATTCTCAAAAACTTTAGCTTTACCGCCCTTCTGCCCAAGTGTTAAATCAATTGTCAAAAAACCTGCCCCCGTACGATTTGGCAGGTTAATAATGGAAGCAGATCCGGTGGCCAATATGCCTGATTCCTGACATTCAAAACCAAGCGTTAAGTTACTGAAATTTTTACAAGTGTTGGAGTTGAAATCATACCACGTCGTTGATGGTGGAGAGGTTTTTAAAGCCTTGTATAAAGTTTTGAATTCAGACCTGAAAGTCCAACTCCAACCCACCAAAAAAATAAAAATAAACCCAAGCCATAATCTTAACTTCACTTTATAAATCTGGTATTAATAATTCTGTATAAGGTCCAGTACAAACCCTTCAATGGATTCATCTTAGATTCTCCGATTCTCTCTTTGTATGGTATAAATATTTCTTTAGTGTTGTATCCAAGTAGTTTTGGTTTCAACCACAAGTCTACCGGCAAAGCTGGTTTGCTACCGTCAAATTTAATCACATCGAGTATTTTTTTATCATATGCCCTCATCCCGCTATGCAAATCTGTGGTCCATATACCATACAATAAGCTGGCTATTAAGGCGCATGCAGCGTTAGCCAAGTAATTTATCCAAGGCATGGCTTTGGGTTTACCCATTAACCTGGAGGCATTAACTACTGACACACCTTCTTCAACCATTTTTCTTAATACCGGGATATATTCAACCGGATAGGTTCCGTCGGCATCAAGTGTGATTACAATGCCATTTTTTGCCAGATTTAGAGCCTCCATCATCGCGGGTCCGTAACCTCTTGGTGGAAACTGTCTGACAACCGTTGCCCCGCTATCTTTGGCCTTCTGAGCAGTTCTGTCGGAACTGCTGTCTACCACCAATACTTCGTCCTCTAAAGAAACATATCTTTTGATTTCGGATATTACACCGCTTATCGCCTTCTCCTCATTTCTCGTAATCATGGCTACAGTTAATGAGTTCTTCTTTTTTTGTTTCATAAGTGATATTATTGGAAAAACTTTATGCCCGAGACCTTCAAATTATCTCACTATTTTGACCAAATCACTAGGACAACAAACGAATTTACAAAGTCCAAAGAACTTCAGGAAGTTATCGATCTTCTGTACCAAACATGGGAAACGGGAGGTACCGTTTTTGTCATGGGTTGTGGTGGTTCGGCATCGACCGCAACACATTTTGCTGCAGATTTAGCCAAGACAACTAATGTTGAAGGTAAAAGAAGATTCAAAGCTATGGCTTTGGTTGACAATATTCCGCTTGTCAGTGCTTGGACAAACGATAACGGCTGGGGAACAGTTTTCAGGGAGCAGTTGGAGCCATGGTTAACCCCCGGTGATGTGTTAGTGGGATTTTCTGTCCATGGCGGGGGAGGATCGGGTGAAGCAGGTCCGTGGTCGCAAAATCTAGTCGCTGCCATGGAATTGGCTCAGGAACGAAAAGCCAAAATCATCGGTTTTTCTGGTTTCGATGGGGGAGCTATGAAGAAAATGGCTGATACATGTATCGTCGTTCCGATTACAGACACAACCTATGGCACACCGGTAGTTGAAGGATATCATTGTGTTTTAACCCATGCAATTATTTTTGCGCTTAAAGACTTAATAAAAAATTCGAAATCATAATATGGCAGTTGAGACCAAAACGGGTTTTTTTCTTGACACTAGCGATCCTGGGTTAATTGCTAAATGGAAAAGTGTAACTAGGGGAGTTACTACCAACCCGGTCATTCTGGCCAAAGCCGGAGTTGTTGACATTCCTTCCCGCATACTGGAAATATGTCAAATTGTCGGTCCCGGTGTTCCGATCTCAGTGGAAATTCCCGATACTTCGATGCAGGAGACAGAGATGGTAGAAATGGGTCATTCTCTTCAGGCATTATTTCCCGACAACGCTGTGATTAAAGTTCCTTTAACTCCGGAACCCAAACCCTTCAATGTCATTTCCAGATTAAACGGACACAATATTTTGACAAACGCCACCCTGGGTTTAACTTTTATGCAGTTGGCTCTTGCCGCGGAAGCAGGGGCCACCTATATCAGTATGTTTTGGGGCAGGGTTTCCGAAAGTCATGATAAATATAATCAGGGACCAGAACCGGAAGTTCTTCTGGAGGCCACACTCTCTTTCTTGCTGAAACAGGGTTTAAATTCCAAGGTTATTGTTGGGAGCGTTCGCACCCCTGATCAAATCACCCGGGCTTTTTCTCTCGGTGCCCATGTAGTTACAGTTCCTCCGGAAAAACTCGATCAATCATTTCAAAACACCCGGCTTAGTGAAACTATTACTGAATTCGACCATGCATTCAAATCCACTAAGAATACGCCCGGGTTCAAACTAATTTAAAGAGTTTATACTCCCTTGAGTTGTAACTTAATCCACTCTAAAATCTCTCCCATATCATTTGCCTTAAAATCCGCATCAACTGACTTAGTTTTTTCCACCTTTTCTAACTCATCCTCGTTATGTAAATATATCACTGTTTTACACCCGACGGCTTTCCCCGCCTGAACATCAGATTCCTTGTCCCCCAACATTATGCTTTTTTTCAAATTGATGCCTAATTCTTTTGCGGCTTGAAAAAGTAATCCCGGTTTTGGCTTTCGGCAATCGCAGTCAAGTGTTAAATCAGGCATGATTCCTTTTGGGTGGTGTAGACAAATATAAGCTTTGTCTATCTTTGCTCCCTGTTTTGCCAATAGATCATGAACCTTAGCTTCAATAGCATCGGAGGTTTCCCGAGTCATTTTTCCCTTAGCCACTCCGGGTTGATTCGAAACCTCAATCACAAATATTTTTTTTTGGTTTAAATATTTGATGACATCAGTTATTCCCTCAACCAAATTGACATCTTCTGGTTTTTGCGGCGAATCCCATTTCCCGCCATACTCCACCATCCTATTTATCACTCCATCCCGATCCAAAAACAATATTCTTCTTCTCATACAAAACTAACTTTTTCTGAAGTTTGCAATAATTTTTGCTCCTTCAAAATCAAACCGAAATCGTTCTCTCACCAATCCGTTTTTTTCCATAATTCTTGTCAGATGGCTTGTATTTTGCTTTGAATAAAGCATTAAAAAACCGCCTCCGCCTGCTCCAATTACTTTTCCGCCTATTGCTCCGTTTTGTTTGGCCATTTCATAACATTCGTCAATAAACGGATTTGTCATTTTATTCGACAACTTTTTTTTATTTTGCCAATGTTCATCAAGAAGTTCTCCGAAAGTGTCAATTTTCCCTTTTTCAAAAGCTTTAAAAACCTCTTTACCCATTTCTTTAATTCGATGCATATTAGAAATTACATTCGATTTTGCTTTTTTTGCGACCTTGGTTTGGTCAGCCAATACCGCAGATGCCGGTCTTTCCTGGTTCAAATAAAATAATAATATATTGTTTTCTAGCTCTGCCAGACTTCCATTAGGGATTCGTACAGGTTGCACTTCAACACTCCCGTCTTTTTCAATTGTAAATGCACTTATCCCCCCAAATGCTGAAGCATACTGATCCTGTTTTCCGACTGGTTCTTTAAGCTTTTCCATTTCTATAATACATGCCTCTTCCGCCAATTGCTGCAAAGGAACAAATTCCCTTTTATATGTGTGTAGCGCATTTAATAAGCAAACCGTAAACGCACCCGAAGATCCCAAACCACTCCCGGACGGAATATCAGCAATGGATACCGCTTCGATGGAGTCTTTAATTCCCAATAATTTGAATGCTTCTCTAAAAATAGGATGTTTTATTTTATTAGCTTTTGGAATTATTTCTGTTTTCGAATACCCAAGTCGGATGCTTTTATAAAACCTTTTGTTAACTGCCAAATATATATACTTATCAATTGCCCCAGAAATCAGAAACCCGCCGTAATTCCGGTAATAAAATGGTAAGTCAGTTCCTCCTCCTCCAAGTGAAATGCGCAATGGCGATCGTGAGATAATCATTATCCTGGTTTTATAGCCGAGGCAATTATAACCCCGCCTCCGAAAGGCAAATATAAATCGCCATCAGGATTTAAAGCCTCATAAATTCTTGTTCCTGGAAATCCTCGGGTTGTAATTTTAAGATCCGAAAATCCCGCCTCTTTCAGCATTTGTCTAATTATTCCGGTCGTAGGAAACCAAACATGACTCACATCCTTGCGATATTTTCCGGTCCACGTCCACTTATTTGGGGTTCTGATTGCCAACACTCCCCCGGGGACTAACACTCTATTCGCTTCCTTAAAAAATATTGCTGATTCCGATTGCAGCACGTGTTCAATCACGTCCCAACTGGATACACCGCCAAATGACGCGTCGGCAAATGGCAACTTTCTCTGATCAGCCGTCGCCACCCTGCTTGCTTTTCGTACATTTTTCGCAAACGCCGCTACCGGAAAAAATCCATCACAATTATAAACTTCTATATTTTTATCAATTTCGGTAAATACAATTTCCGTATTTGCTGGCCCGCATCCCACATCCAGTAGCTTGAGCTTATTTTCAATCCGTATTGGATTTCTGCTTGTCACCACCTGATATAAATTATTAAACTTTCGCCTTATTTCAGGATGTCCCGTATTTAAGTAATGAGCATCTTTTGGATATGGTGAATCGGGATTAGACCCTGCGAAGTACCCTTCATTATAGTAATTATTCGGGTCAAATTTTTTATTTTCTATTGACATAATAATTTTTTATATAATTCTGAAAATCTTTTACTCCTTCCGGACAACCGACTTCATAAAATCGATTGGGCGAATTATAAGCAATTAGCTCCTGCCTGTCTATCAAAGTGTTTAAGTATTCCTGCAGGTGAAATATACGTTTTGGATATTTTATAATATCTTTTGTGTTTAATATTCTGAATCCGCAGTCAATATACGGCATTTTCTCCATGGT
>Ga0172379_10005608_pt1 | contig 17441 bp, 12 predicted proteins | sample GrowelOW334metaG_FD_119756 | JGI IMG/M metagenome (GOLD analysis project Ga0172379, IMG submission 119756) | Groundwater microbial communities from an aquifer near a municipal landfill in Southern Ontario, Canada - Groundwater well OW334 metaG | ecosystem: Environmental > Aquatic > Deep... | reverse complement strand
TTCTCTTGCTAGTTTTAATTATATTTTTAGTGACAGCAACAAAAAATAGTAGCCCATCAACAGAAGGACAAAATAACTCAATTGCAACCAATAATAATAGTTTACCAGTACCAGCAGAAAATTTGTCGGCAAAAAACCAAAAGACTATTGCCGAACCAATCAGCAATGCTTTGGCGCGAGTAACCAAAAAACCTTTTGGTATTTATGTTTCACCTACTGACTCGCCGGTTAGCCCAGAGAAGTTTACCGGCTATCATGCCGGTGTTGATTTTGAAACTTTCAGCGATGAACAGAATTCGGAAGTGGCAATTTATGTCATTTGTTCTGGCCCTTTAGTTTTAAAAAAATCTGCCACTGGCTATGGTGGCGTGGCAGTCCAGCAATGTCAGATTAACGGCAAGGACGTAACCGTAATTTATGGCCACCTGCGTTTAAATAGCATTACTGCCATACAGGACCAGCTGTTGAATGTGGGTGAACAACTTGGCATCTTAGGTAAAGGTTATAGCCCAGAAACTAGTGATGAAAGAAAACATCTGCATTTAGGCATTCATCAAGGCAAAAATATCAATTTGCTGGGTTATGTCCAAAATCAAGAAGAACTAAGCCAATGGCTTGACGTAACTAATCTCTTAAAATAACAGGATTGATAAGCTACAAAAATCGCCGAAAAGGCGATTTTTTGCTTTGGTGAAATTAGATATTCAAATCTCATTGAAATCAACAGCCCGACCAATATTGGTAATAACAGAGGTATTGACATCTTTAATGTAAAGTGATAACCTGCACGCATCTTTTCGTACGAAAGGATCCCTACTAGTGGGAGGGTAGACCCTTAGGAAAGTAGACAAGGAGGTTACGCGTAATGAAGACGAAAATGTTGGTGGTGTTGGCGGTAGCGGTAGTGGTTATGGCTCATGTCGTCCCAGCGGGGGCGGATAACATTACCATGTGGGACGGCTACGGACCCCTGGGTCTGGGTCCAGGTGGCGAGTGGGCCGAGGTCGAACCGGACTGTTTCCCCGGCTGGGGTTGGGATTTGATAGGAGTCGCGGCGACTGCTCCTGCTGAGCCAGGTGACCCCTGGCAGATAACGTTTGCGGGCGGATATAACTTCGCCGCCGGCAACGGTGATATCGAATCCGGAGATATATTCCTTGCATTCAGCGAGGATGGCCCCCTGGACAACCCCGGTGATAGTGGGAGTTGGGGGTACGATATGGTCCTAGATATGGACTGGTCAGGGGATATGCCGTCAGGATCGCCTATTCCGTTCAATATCATCGACATCAGCAGCGATCTTGTTGATCTGTTGCTGGTCGGTGAATCGATCAACCATCCTTGGGCCGACCCCTATAGATGGTCGAGTGGCGGCACTGTTGTCGGATCCGGCAGCGCATCATTCCAGGTCTATGACAACGCTGCTGAATTGGAGGCTGCTTTTCCCGGCGACTTCGAAGGCGCCAATAGTCTGATTGGCGACGTAACGCTATACACCTTGTCCTTTGAATTCTCGCCCCAAGAGGACAGCGTTCTTTGGACGCACTTCACGATGGAGTGCGGAAACGATATTCTCCTCGGCCGGACCGAGTTTCCGGCCGTGCCAGAACCGAGCACGATTTCGTTGCTCTTCATGGGCTGCCTGGGATTGGTACTGAGGAAGCGCCCACGGGTGTGACCGAAAAAGAAACAAGGAGGGAAAACTAACAGAAAACAATGGGCCGGGGTCTTGGACTTCGGCTCTTTTTTTATTCTCCTTAATTAAAAGGATGATTTGACATGACTCAATTTATCAGTCAATAAAACAATATAAATCTAAACAAAAAAGTGCAGAGAAATATCTGCACCTTTTTGTTATTCAAAACTTTCTATTGAGCTGGGGGCGGAGTTTGGGCCGGAGCTTGAGTCGGCGAGTTTGGCCGGACTTGAATAGACTGGGCTGTGATACTGCCATCACTGTTGGCCGTGCCAGTAGCCATCACCGATTCGCCAAGTGTCAAATCAGCTGCGGTGCTAGTAGCCATTTTACCAATTATAGTTGAGCTGGAATAAAAGATAATTTTTGAACCGCCATCTGGCAATTTCACGGTAATACTTTTATCATCCTGACTGATAATTTCACCCGTTGCCAAACCATTATTACCTGAGCCGCCATTTAGCTGCATCCGCGCCTGCCGCTGTTCAGAAGTTAAATCTTGAAATCGCCCGCCCGAAGGACCAGCTGACTTACTTTTGCCATAAAGCAGGCCGCCATAAAATGATCCGCCCGCAACTACTAATAAAGCAACAGCGATACCAATAATTGTATTTGTGTTTTTCATAGTTTTTATCATGAATTAAAAATTAGGGAACTAGGAAGTTAGGAGGTTAGAAGATAAAACCTAATTCCTAATTTCCTAACCTCCTAACTTTCTATTCGTATCTTAAAGCTTCAATCGGATTAAGTTTAGCCGCCCGCCGGGCTGGATAATAACCAAAGACAATACCAATTGCCGCTGATACGCCAACCGCCAAAAAAACTGACCAGCTGGTAACGGTCGTGGTTGTCCCACCAAATTTAGTTATTAAAATAGCGGAAATCCAGCCAAGTAATATACCAACAATGCCGCCAATAAAAGTTAAGGCCACTGATTCAGCTAAAAATTGAATGCTAATATCACGATTTTTCGCACCCAATGATTTTCTTAAACCGATTTCCCGGGTTCTTTCCGTAACAGTGGTTAACATCATATTCATAATGCCAATACCACCGACTAACAAAGAAATTCCCGCAATCGCGCCCAAAAGTAAAGTTAGCGTGTCGCTGACCGACGACATCGCGTTTAAAACATCGGCCTGATTAACAATGCTGAAATCGGCGCTCGTGGAATCAGAAATACTATGTCTGATTAAAAGCAAGCTGGTTATCTGCTCCTGGGCCGCTGTCATTAAATCTTCTTGAGTTATCTGAACATTAATGTTACTGACGGATTTACTGCCGGTTAAATATTGCTGGGCCGTGGAAATCGGAATATAAATTAAATCATCAGCGCTGCCAAAGCCGGTGCCGCCCTTGCTTTTGGTAACACCAATAATAGTGAACTCTAAAGTGTCAATACGAATTTTTTGCCCAACCGGATTGGTGCCTTCGCCAAACAAATCATCGCGGGTAGTCGGGCCTAAAACAGCAACTTTTGATGTTGCCTTAATGTGCTCGCTGGTAATAAAATTCCCCGTTTCAACCTCAATGCTTTTAATTACTTGATAAGAAGTATCAATGCCATAAATACTGGTATTGGTATTTGTCCCCTTGGTCGTTTTAACCTGCTTGCGGCTGGAAACTGTCGGCGCAATGACATCAATATTGGCAATTTGCTCTTTAATCGCCTCGGCATCTTCTAAAGTCAACGTAGTCGCTGATCCCATTCCGCCCTGCACCATTGTCCCCACTCCCTGTTGTGATCCCGGTGAAATAACCAATAAATTAGTGCCTAAAGACTGAATATTTTTTTGAATACTGACCGCTGTGCCTTGGCCGATAGAAATCATGGCAATTACTGAACCAATGCCAATTACTATTCCTAGGATAGTTAAAAACGATCGGGATTTATTAGCCGATAAAGCAAAATAGGTTTCTTTAAATAAATCAGATAAAAGCATATTATTTATCCTTTAATAAACCAGCACTTGGCCGGTCGGCAAAAATCATTCCGTCTTTTATTTCAATCACCCGATCCGCGTGCTCAGCCACATATTTTTCATGGGTAATTAAAATAATCGTATGGCCCTTTTCGCGGTTTAATTTCTGAAAGGTCTCTAAAACGATATCACCGGTTTTTGAATCTAAATTGCCAGTCGGCTCATCGGCCAAAATTAAATCCGGATCATTAACCAATGCCCGGGCAATGGCCACGCGCTGCATTTGTCCGCCGGACAATTGATTTGAGAGGTGATGCCAACGATTTTTTTCCAGTCCAGCGGCAATCAAAGCCGCTTCAGCTTTTTTTTGCCGTTCAGCCTTGGGAATTTTTTTATCATAAATTAAGGGAACAATTACATTTCTTAAAACCGTGGTTCGGGAAAGCAGATTAAATGACTGAAAAACAAAACCAATCTTTTGAGAACGAATTTCCGCCAATTCGTCATCTGATAGTTTAAGCATGTCTTTACCGTTAAGAAAATAACTCCCGCTGGTCGGACGATCCAAGGCGCCTAAAATATGCATTAAAGTTGACTTACCCGAACCCGATGGCCCGACAATCGCCATAAATTCACCTTTTTTGATCTGAAAAGAAACCTCTTTTAGCACCTTAGTCTCAATATCGCCAGTCTGATAAATTTTTGTTATTTTTTCACACTTAATCATATTTAACTGGGAGGTTTGCCGCCACCGCCGCCATTTAGTTGCATCATACCTCTCATCGCATCATTATTTGACTTATTAGTATTAGCACTGCTACTGCTACTGCCACTTATTGTCTGGGTAATAACTTGATCACCTTCAACCAGACCATCAGTAATTTCAATCATCGTATCATTACTTATACCAGTAGTTACTGTTTTTTGCTGCTTTTGGCCATCAACTAAAACTTCGACATAGCTGCTCTCCCCTGCTGTTTTAACCGCACTGGCAGAAACAACTAAAACATCTTGTTTAGAATCGGTTATAATATTGGCACTTAGACTCATGCCTGATTTAATTCTTTCATCTTGGACATCAAAAGCAATTTTAATACCATAGCTGACAACACCGGAAGAAACGGCGCCTAAGGTATCAATTTCAATCACCTCACCGCTAATTGACAAGTCTTCAACGGCATCAAAAGTTAAGGTAGCTTTTTGTCCGACTTTAACTTTGGCAGCATCAATTTCATTAAGAGTAATTTCCGCTATTTTTTTGGTGGTAATCAAAGTTGCCACCGCTGTTCCAGAAGAAACCGCCGCGCCTTTTTCCAAACTAAGCTCCGCGATAACGCCATCAAATGGCGCCCGGATAGAATAATCAGCTAATTTTTGCCGGGCGTCCAAAAGAGAATTTTCTTTTTGTTGAATACTAATCTCCTGCGATTTAATATCTAAAGGATCAGTCCCAGCTAAAAGATCCTCCAAAGTCTGCTCTTGTTCTTGGATAGTGCGTTCGGCATTAATAATATCTTCCTTGGCGTTATCAATAGCAGTTTTGCTGCTAAAAAGATCGGAAAGAAGGCTGTTGGTTGTACCGGTATAAGTTTCAAGGTTACTTTGATGAGTTGCTGTTTTTGTCGGAATGGTTACACTTTCCTTAGATAAAGTATCTTCAAAAATATCAATCAAATTTTTAGTGTCTTTAATAGTTTCAGCGACGTCTTTAGTAGTCTCATAGGTCTGATTAATAAGTTCTTCAATAACTTCATTACTTGAATAACGACTGGCACTTTTATAATTTCCAAGGTTCTGTTCATAACTATCCCGGGCCACTATATAGCTGGCTTTGGCTTTATCGGCATACACGGTACCTTGACTATTGTCATCATACTGATTAGTCCGGGTTTTATAATAATCAATATTCCACTGGCTATCGGAAAAATCATTGCCATAAACAACATCTTCAAGACCCGCCATTAAATTTGGCAGGTCTAAAAAAGCATTGGCAATATTATTAAATCCATCTTCATAAGCTTTATTTAAATCATCTTCGGCATTAGGTTTAGCTTCCTTCGCTTGGTCCAAGGCATTTTGGGCTTTAGTAATTTCCAGTTCGTCAGCTGGCTGATTTAATTTTTCCAAGGAAAGTTTGGCACTTTCCAGGTTGGATTGAGCATCGCGAACGGATTTTAAAGCTTCAGTCGCATCTAACTGAGCAATCAGCTGACCGGTTTTAACTTCTTGGCCTTTCTCTACACTAATTGATATTACCTTACCCGAGGCCTCAGGATTTATGTCGACCTGATTAAGAGCGGAAACTTGGCCGGTGCCGGAAATCGAGACGATAATGTTCCCTTTTTCCACTGCAGCAGTAACGTAGCTTGTCTCTTGCTGACTGCTGCCCCGAAGTTTTGTAAACCCAAAATAGCCGCCGGCTGCTAGTGCTAGGATAACTATTGTCAGAATAATTTTGTGAGCAAAAATCTTTTTTAAAAAATTAGACATAAAATTTTTATATATATTAACCCCCACTAGGCTGTAGCCGCTAGCGGGGGTTAATCTACATGCTACAGCTAATTTTCATTAATAATTATTTTATATAAATCAATTGATTTTTATGAATTAAACTACGCTTTCTATCAAGTAATACGTAAATAAGGTATTTTTCTTTCATTGGCTAAATCACTGTAAATTAAGGTTAACTACTGTTATAATATATAAAAGGTAATTAATCAAATTTTTATGAGTTTTTTAAAGCGACTACTCGGCAGATCAGAAAACCAAACCAAGGTAGCTTCCAATATCTCACCAGCCACTATTGAAAAGTTGATTAACGTGGCAAGCCAGCAAGACAAAGAGGTGCTCCATAATTACCGCAGCTCGACTTATGGTTTAAACCACCAAGAGATACTCAAGCGACGATTGAAACATGGTTTTAATGAGGTTGAGACTGAACCGCCCACAAAATGGTGGCGGCGGCTTTTAGGCAATTTTTTTGATCCGCTTAGTCTGCTACTTCTGACTCTAGTTTTGGTCTCTTTCATCACCCGGGATTTTAAAGCCACTACCATGATTTTAATTATGGTAGTTTTAAGTGTAATTTTGCGTTTTTTCCAGGAGGCCAAAGCCGATAAAGCCGCCAGCAAATTAAAGGCGATGATAAAAACTACCACTAATGTCATCCGGGGAAATAAGAAAAAAGAAATTGACATTAAAAATTTAGTTCCCGGCGATATTATCTTTTTATCGGCCGGCAACATGATTCCTGCTGATGTCCGGCTGATTGAATCAAAGGATCTCTTTGTTAACCAGGCAGCGTTAACCGGCGAATCCGTGCCGGCAGAAAAACATGCCCAACCCCAAACTGGCTTACAAAATCCATTGGAATCAACTAATCTTTGCTTTTTGGGCAGTAACGTGGAAAGCGGCACCGCTAAGGCAATCGTCGTTTCCACCAGTCATAATACTTACCTGAGTTCGCTGGCCAAAGCCTTAGATTCTTTTGAAACAATTTCTAATTTTGACTTAGGAATAAAAAAATTCACTTGGTTAATTATCGGTTTTATTGCTGTGATGGCACCAGCGGTTTTCATTTTAAACGGCATCACCAAAGGCGACTGGTTTGAAGCATTTCTATTTGCTTTGGCCGTCACGGTCGGCTTGGCGCCAGAAATGCTGCCGATGATTGTAACGGTTAATTTATCTAAAGGCGCTTTGGACATGTCTAAGAAAAAAGTTATAGTCCGTCACCTACCGGCCATTCAAAATTTTGGGGCCATGGATATTTTATGTACCGATAAAACCGGAACGCTGACTGAAGGCCGGGTAATTTTAGAAAAATATCTTAATATTTACGGCAAAGAAGAGAAAACTATTTTAGATTATGCCTACCTCAATAGTTTTTACCAAACCGGCTTAACTAATTTGATTGATGCCGCAATCCTACGCCATCAAGAAGTTGAAAAAAAATTAAATGTTAAAAAGACTTACCAAAAAGTTGATGAAATTCCTTTTGATTTTGTCCGCCGCCGGCTTTCAGTCGTGGTTAAAGACCCAAAAGGCCAAAATATTTTGATTTGTAAAGGGGCGGTGGAAGAAATGCTTGCCCTCTGCAACAAGGTCCAAGTCGAGGGGAAGGTCATACCAATTGAAAAAATAGAAGAAAAATACAAAACTCAAATTGAAAATAAATTGAATCGCGATGGTTTTCGGGTTGTCACCGTCGCCTACAAACCGGTAGCTGACGGCAATCGCCGCTATGCGGTGAAAGACGAAAAAGATTTAATCTTACTTGGCTTTTTGGCATTTTTGGATCCACCCAAAGAAACCGCCGGTCTGGCCGTGAAAGAATTAGAAAAATATGGCGTTCATATTAAAGTTTTGACTGGTGACAACGAAACTGTTACCCGCCAAATTTGTCAGCAGGTAGGAATTGAAGCTGCTACTATTGCTTTAGGCAGTGAAATTGAAAAATTGGAAGGCAAAAAATTAGAAGAATTAGTGGAAAAAACTGCCGCTTTTGCCAAACTAGCACCATTTCATAAAGAAAAAATTATCCGGGCCTTACGCGCCAATAAACACACCGTTGGCTTTTTGGGAGACGGGATTAATGATGCACCAGCCTTACGGGCAGCGGATGTCGGCATTTCGGTTGACACGGCCGCTGACATTGCCAAAGAATCTTCTGATATAATTTTGCTGGAAAAAAATTTACTGGTTTTAAAAGATGGCGTTAGTGAGGGCCGAAAAATTTTTGGTAATATCATCAAATACCTCCAAATGGCTGCTTCGTCAAATTTCGGCAATATGTTCAGCGTGGTTGGGGCCAGCATCTTTTTACCATTTTTGCCGATGCTGCCAATTCAGGTTTTAACCAACAACTTACTTTATGATGTCTCCCAAACCGCGATTCCAACTGACAAAATTGATGAGGAATATTTGCAAAAACCCCGCCAATGGCGAATTGATTACCTGCGGAGATTTATCTTGTATCTGGGACCAATTAGTTCACTTTTTGATTATCTTACCTATTTTATTATGCTTTTTGTTTTTAACGCCTGGATCAGCCCGGCTTTGTTTCACACCGGCTGGTTTGTTGAATCCCTAATCAGCCAGACGTTAATTATTTATGTCATTAGAACTAATAAAATTCCTTTCTTACAAAGCCGGCCAAGTAAAGCATTGACTTTGACAACTTTAATTATTGCTGGTATTGGCCTAATTTTACCATTTTCATTTCTCGCCAAATTTTTAGGGTTTGTCCCTTTGCCACCACTTTATTTTCTGATTTTAACAGTGATGATGGCAGCTTATTTCTTAGTAACTCAGTTAGTTAAAACCTGGTTTAATAAAAGATACGGCTGGGGCTAATTAACAGTGATGTTGAGATCAAAAAATAAAAAAAATAGAGAAAAACTTTTTGCCAAAACCCGAAGGCTTTCCCGCCGGGAAGGCGCCGTTGCTTCGGTGATGTTTGGCATTAACGACAACAACATCACCCCTTACGCCGTGGAATTGGGCGCATCGACTTTTTCCGTTGGCCTGCTAAACAGCTTGGTAAATTTATTTGGCCCCCTCAGCCAAATTTTTGGTAGTAAACTGCTCGAAAAGTACCACCGGAAAAAAATTGTTTTTTGGACCGTAATGCTCCAGGCTAGCGCCTGCCTGCTGTTGGCCTGGCTGGGCTTAAGCTTTTTAGACAGCCAAAAAACTTTAAACTTAGTTCCGGCTTTGATTTTGTCCTCTTTGCTTTATATATTTTTTGGCTCACTAGCCAGTCCGGCCTGGTTTTCCCTGATTGGCGATGCGGTACCGGAAAACACGCGGGGTAAATATTTCTCCCACCGCAACCGGCTGGCCCTTCTGTTTTGGCTCAGCGCCACTTTAGTGTCAGCTTTCATCCTCCAATATTTTCAAAGCCAGGAAATTATCTTGGGGTTTGTAATCATTTTTGTTATTGCCGCTTTAGCGCGTTATGTTTCGGCTTTCTATCTTAATCGCCACTACGTGGAAGAATTGAAGCTTTCGCCGGATTACTATTTTCCCTTTTGGCGCTTTATTTCTGGCATTAAAAACTACAATTTCAATAAATTCGCTCTTTTCACTTCAGCCATGGTTTTTGCCACTAATATTGCCGGCCCGTTTTTTGCCGTCTACTTATGGCAAGATCTAAAATTTCCGCCGGTTTTGTTCATGATTACCATTACTTCTTGGCGCTTCTTTTCTTTTCTTTTTTATCCGCTTTGGGGACATTTCGCCGATAAATACGGCAACCGGGAACTGCTGCGACTGGGCACCCTTTTAATTATTCCTATGCCTTTCCTTTGGCTATTTTCCACCAACCCCTTCTACTTAATTTTTGTGCCCCAGCTGGTTTCCGGGGCCGGCTGGGCCGCATTTGAACTGGCTGCTTCCAATTTTATTTATGATTCAATTAAACCCCAAAGGCGCGCCCTAATTGTTGCCTATTATAATTTCCTCAACGGTTTAGGTTTATTTCTTGGCGCCATTTTGGGCGGACTTTTAGCCCAATATATTAATTTCAGTTTTATCAACAGCTTTTTATTTATCTTTATAATCTCAGGCACAGCCCGCCTAATAATGGGCTTAATATTTCTACCGCCCATCAAAGAGGTCCGGACGATTCAGCATTCTTTAGAAAAAAATCCCTTAAATTACCTCAAAGAAATTAAAAACTGGGAAGGAACATTCTTCAGCGATATTTTACCGTTGAAAAGTAGCCTGATAGTCAGGTTGAAAAACAAGATCAAGAGAAAAAAACCTGATTGACAAACCGAGTAAAATTGGCTAGAGTAGGGCTAGTGTGAGAGGAGGCTTGGCCTTCTCTTTTTGACAACCAACAAGACCCTTCAAAAGCAAGAAAGGAAGGAGGAAAGCTTAGACTGGGTCTAGTAGTAAACGTTGATGCTGCTGCATATCTTGCAAGATGCAGGAGTAGAAACGTCAAGCAGAAACGTCAATGTGGTTTTGACAATGTGGTTAACAGACAAGGAGAGACTGCGTATGATAGAAACACTTTGTGAGAAACAAACAATTGGGCTGATCGTCGCCAACCGAGGGTTTTTCCCAGACTGGCTGGTCCGCGAGGGCCGGATATTCATGAAAGCGCTGTTGAAACGTCTGGGTTACAACGTCATCGTGCTGAGCGACCAAGCCACCAAGTTCGGCGGGGTTGAGACCTGGGAAGACGCCAAGAAGTGCGCCGCCCTGTTCAAAGCCCATCCCGAGATCAGCGGCGTGATCGTCACGCTGCCCAATTTCGGCGACGAACGCGGTATTGCCGATGCCCTCAGGCTCGCCGGCATCAACGTGCCGATACTGATGCACGCCTGGTCCGATGTACCCGGTCAGATGGGAATCAAGTTCCGCCGCGATAGTTTCTGCGGTAAGATGAGCGCCTGCAATGCGCTGGTCCAATACGGGATTCCCTTCACCCTGACCAGGCAGCACACGATGGACCCAACCACCGCCGAGTTCGAACAGGAAATCGCCTACTTCGCGGCTGTCTGCCGGGTAGTCAACGGTTTGCGTGGCTGCCGCGTTGGTGCCCTAGGTGCCCGACCGGCTGCCTTCACGACGGTTCGCTACAGCGAGAAACTGCTGCAAGAAGCCGGCATCTCGGTTGAAACCCTGGATCTGTCCGAGGTCTTCGGCCGCATCGACAAACTCACCGACACCGACGGTGCAGTCAGGAAACAACTCGCTGCGATTGGGCGGTATATTCCCTGCACTGGCGTACCGGCCGCCGCTCTGATGAAAATGGCCAAGCTGGCCGTAGTCATCGACAGGTGGATAGCCGAAGCGGAACTGAATATCACGGCGGTCCAATGCTGGACGTCAATGGAAACCTACTTCGGCGTGGTCCCGTGCACGGTGATGAGCATGCTCAGCCAAGCGTTGAAATCGTCGGCCTGCGAGGTCGATGTCATGGGCGCCGTGGCAATGCATTCGCTGGCTCTGGCCAGCCAAACGCCCAGCGCGCTCGTGGACTGGAACGACAATTTCGGATCCGATCCGGACAAGTGTGTCGTTTTCCACTGCTCCAACCTGCCCCGCCACTGCTTCTCAGCTTGTCGGATGAGTTTCCAGGAAATCATCGCCGGCACTGTCGGCGAGGATAATGCCCAAGGTACGGTCGTTGGACGGATGAAGCCCGGTGCGGTCACGGTTGCACGACTCAGTACATTCGACAATGAGGGTGTTATCGGCGGCTACGTCGGAGAAGGCCGTATTACCGATGACAATCCCGACACGTTCGGCGGCGCCGGCGTTCTCCAGATAGCCGATCTTCAAGAGTTGCTGGCGTACATCTGCCGGAACGGATTTGAGCACCACGTGGCGCTCAGCTACAGCGACTCGGCTCGCGCCGTTCGCGAAGCGTGGACAAAGTACATGAAGTGGCCCACGCGTTGGCACAACGGACCCAAGAACTGAGCCCTTTGGCTCACAACACGGAAACGGAGGAAAACGTATGAAAGTCAACAAAGCGACGTTTGACGACCTTGAGGCTCTCGAGCTGCTGGCCGCCAAAGCGAGGATGATTGTCGTCACCCAGATGGGACCGCGGATTGGTTCCCTGATGCGGCTGGGTGGGCAGGAAATCATGTTCCAAGATCTGGGTATGAAGCTCTTCCGTCTTGGACAGTGGGGTGTCGGGTACGGTACCCGACTCTGGCCTTTCCGCGACATTTGGGCGGATGAGGCCCAGGAAGTCTACAGGCCGGACAACGACGTCTGCGCCGTTGAGGAAAAAGGCGACTGGATCCGGATTACGGGCGCTGTTGATCCGGTTTCCCAGATCGAACGCGGGTTCGCCATCCGGGAAAACGCCGCCGGCTGCTTCAATGTTGTCAGCTTCATCACCAACCGCAGCAAGGAAAGATTCCCCTGGTCGGGTGGTTGCTGGGACATCACGGCAGTAAGGCCGCACGATTGCAGTATCGGCGTGCTCCTCGGCGACCCGAAGTCGAACTGGGACAGCGAGATGTACCGGATCGTCCGGCGCTGGTCCAGCCACCAGACCGAACCCGAGTGGCGGCGGCAGCAACTGAAGTTCTACGACGACCTGGTAGTCGTTGAGCCCCATGGCTTCGAGGGCAAGATCATGGTCCAGTCGCCGCAAGGCGTGATTGTAGTCCGGACGGCGGACACCTCCTTCTTCAAGGTGACCGACGGCTGGAAACCGGAATCCGCCGGCCTTTATCCGGGCGGCGTTTACAACACGGCAGTCTACACCAGCCCCTTCCGTAATGAACCGGACAAAGGGTTTGCCGAGGCCGAAACAATGGGGGCAAAGCACCTCATGCTGGAAGCCGGCCAGACGCTGGAACACCTGGTCCGCTACGGGTTGACCGACAAGCCCTTCCCCTGGGAAGACGCTGAAGGGCTCCGCCTGTTCGCGAACCAGCTCAAGGAGGACTGAGTACCACTGAGTGCTCGGTGAAGTTCGTTAGTGAATAACCCGGGAGTCAGCTGCCAAAAACAGCCGACTTCCGGTCTTTTTTTGCCCGATGCTAATAAATGCGGCTTGATGCGAATATTGCTAATATTAACTTCATTAACTTTATCACTTTATTAACTTTACTTATTCGTATCATTCACATACATTCGCTCGCCTCGCTTCGACTGTTTTACTAAGGATGCGAGTCGAAGCGGGTAGATTAGTATTATATTTATGCTATAATACCCCTATACTCATCCGCTAAATCATATGAGAATTATCAATAATCTTAAAAAAAATTGGCCAAATTATCTTTTACTCGTTATTTCGGTTATTATCACTTTGATTTTGGCTGAACTATCTCTACGTTGGTTGCTGAAAAATCCACACCGCTCACCAAATAAAACTCTCCACGTCACAAACTATGAATTCCAATATACTACCACCCTCAACAGCTTTGGCTTCCGCGACAGTGAATTCAGCAAAGAAAAGGCGGAAAATACCTTTCGGATTTTTTTGATCGGTGATTCTTTTGTTTATAGCCCAGGCGTCCCTGACGAAAAAAAACTGGACCGGCTACTGGAAGATAAATTAAATCAGACCGGCGGTAGAAAATTTGAAGTTTATAATCTCGGCCTGCCTGGCGGGACTTATAACTATGTGCAAACTGCCAAAGAATTTGTTAGCTACCAGCCTGACTTAATAATTCTTTCAATTTATGTTGATAATGACATCAATCGCTTCAATATTGATAAGGTAATATTGTTAGAACTTCATGAAGTCTGGTTTTTGGCGAAAGGCAATATTTCTGACTATTTTACAAAAATTAAAGGAAAATTAAATTCAACAACTCCCCAACCGACAAATAATGAATCTACGGCTTCTTCTTCTGCTTCTATCTTAAATAACAATCAACAAACTTCTCCTGACTTCTACCGCCAGCTGGCCCAAGAAAAAGTAATTAATACTTTCCTCTTTGAACGGGCTAAAGCCGGCGACAACCAGCAGTTCTACGATAAACTGGCGAATAAATTTAAATACTTCCCCGCCACAAAGAGTAATATTTTGAAAGTCAAAAAAACTTATGATGATCTGCCTTTTGTCTTGCTAATTAACCCCTCGAAATACCAGATTTCCACCAGCTCTTTTGCTGAGCTGAGAAAAATGGGATTTATTTTTAACGAAGACAAAATCATTGACCGCCATGTTCAAGATGAAATCATTAATTGGGCCGAGAAAAAAAATATAACCTATGTTGATCCATTGCCGGCAATGCTAGAAAATACCAATCAGCCATATTTTTATCTGATTGACGACCATTATAATGAAAATGGTGACAAATTGGTCGCAGAAAAATTGTACGATACCTTGATTAATGAAGGATTAATTAATAATTAAAGGCGCATGAAAATCGCCGTTATTACCGACACTTATTACCCCATTAATGGTGTCAGCCGGACCTACCAAGAGCTGACTAAGTATTGCCAAGCTAAAAGTATCCGGCTGGATATTTTTACTTTGGGTAAAACCAAACGAACAGAAAAAAGAGGTTCAGTTAATATTTTCCAATTTATTGCTTCTTGGCCGGTAAATTATTACTACGACTTGCCGCCTTTTGATATCCGGATTATCTCACCAGGCTTCAAAGAAAAATTTGGCCAGACTAAATATGATATCATTCATTTGGCTACTCCTGGCTCTTTGGGAATTGCCGCTCGGATTATGCTGGCTAATGACCCGACACCAAAAGTTGGCTGTTTCCATACCTTGGTTGCTGAGTATGCTTCAGACTGGGCGCAAAAAAGTTTTCTTGGTTTACCTGAGTCGGTCAGAAAATCAATGGCGGGATTTTCCCAAAATATTATTTGGAATCTGCTTAAATGGTTTTATGCTAAAACGGATTTAATTTTAGCCCCGAGCCAAGAAATTAAAAAAAAATTAAAAATTTTGGGCCGGCCAATCTCCTTATTTCCCCGCGGAGTTAACACCAAAACTTTTAACCCAAGCTATCGAAACAAAAAATCAAAGTTACCAGTTGCTTTATATGTCGGACGTCTTTCAACCGAAAAAAATTTGGATTTACTGGTTAAATTATTTAAAAATCGAACCGATATTAAACTCCAGCTCGCTGGCGCTGGCCCATACCTTGAAGGCTTAAAAGCCCAGCTGCCCGACGCTGAATTCTTTGGCTACCTGGGGGGTAAAAAATTAAGCCAAGTCTATGCTAGTGCGGACTTTTTTGTTTTTCCTTCAACTACTGATACTTTTGGCAATGTCATCCTCGAAGCCCAGGCCTCCGGCTTGCCAGTGATTGTCACCAATATCGGCGGACCGCAGGAACTAGTGACAAATAGAATTAACGGCTTAGTGGCTAAACCAACCCTTAAAAGTTTCAATCAAGCCATTAATTTCTTGCTCCAAGACCCAACTCGGCGGCAAATAATGGGACAAAATGCTAGAAATATTGCAAAAAAAAGAAGCTGGCCTAATGTTTTTGACCAACTTTTTTGTATCTACCAAAAACTCTGTAACAAATCAACAATCTTCTCGTCTAAATAAGTGCAGGGGGTAAAAGACCGACTTGCAACTGACCTAATAACCACTACAAAAGTGTTTTAGAGGTCTAGTCTAGTCAGGTTCCATCTCCTGGAAAACAGAATTAATATTAACGTTGCCCTTACAAAAGGTCGTACTGGCAACGAAAAGGCGGGGTTTACCCCCTGCCTTTTATTTATAAATAATAATAAAAGTCACAGACGCTCTATTCTGTGACTAATCTAAGACTTAATCTCCCTCCTACCCCCGCCTCTAATCTAAAGATCCTGATCCTGGGGAGAACGAGCAAATATGGCGGCCGTTTTGGCAGTGATAGCTCCCTGCTTGACCAACAATCGCAAGTAGTCATCAAAAAGGATCATCCCGGCTGCTTTACCCTGAGTCTGAATCACCGAAGCGATGCGGAAAGCCTCATCGCGACGGATGTGATTTCGGATCGGATAAGTTGCCGTCATCAGTTCAAAGGCCGCAATCCTTCCCTGGCCATCAGCCCGCGGCACTAGGCCTTGGCAGATGACCGCTCGAAGGGTCATGGCCAATTGTGTTCTGACTTGCTGCTGCTGATTTGCCGGAAAGACGTTGATAATTCGGTCGATGGTATCGGCGGCAGAATTGGTGTGAAGGGTAGCCAATACCAAATGGCCGGTTTCCGCCGCTTCAAGAGCGGCAGCAATTGTTTCAAGATCGCGCATCTCACCGACCAAAATGACGTCGGGGTCTTCCCGCAAAGAGTCACGGATTGCATCCTTGAAAGAAGGGGTATCGTTCGGCATCTCGCGCTGAGTGACTATCGACTTCTTGCTATGATGGATAATCTCAACAGGAGCCTCAATAGTTATAATGTGGGCCGGCTCATTAACGTTGATGAAATCGACCATTGCCGCCAATGACGTGGTCTTTCCCGAACCAGTTGAACCGGTAACCAACACGATACCGCCTCCCTTGCGGTACTGTAAGACATCCGTCATAAAAGCAGCGGGCAAACCAAGCTCAGCAAAGCTCCAGATCTTATTGGGTAGATACCGAAAGGCCATGGCTATGCCCTGAGCTTGGTTTTCATCTGAGGGTTGACGGTGTTTGCACACATTGATGCGCCACCGCCGACCTTCCAGAAAACGGGCAGCGTCAGCTACTCCCTCGGGACCGTGGACGGCATTAATCTGTTCAGGCATCAAAACTAACGCCGCCATTGCCTCAATTTCTTGGAGTTGCATTGGCCTTTGAGCCAAATCTTCCAAATCGCCATTCAGCCTCATCCGCGGTGGCACTCCGGGTACTAAATGGAGATCAGACGCACCGCGCTCAGCCACAGCCTTAGTCAAGGCCAGTAAATCATACTGTGAATTGCTCATCTCTCTTCTCCTTCTACCTAGTGCGTTGAACCCAATCATTGTTTAGTGTACAGTAATTTCACCTTATTTCAATTTTAGAAACATGTCAATGGAATATTACTATAAGCTGTATCACAAAAAAGGACCGGGGGTTATCCCCCTGCCCTTTATTTTTATAAGCTAGTTTTAAATTATTTCAAACCGCCTTCAATCTTTTTTACCACTTCATCAATCCCCCAATCCGCTTTGACTAAATATTCCTTGCCCCCGGCATCAAGAATTCGACTGATGGTAGCTTGGTCGCCCAAATTAGTGGAGACAATAACCGGAATATCAACGGTTTTAGCATCAGCCTTCAACTGTTTCAAAATCTCAATACCATCACTGTCTGGCAGCATAATATCCAAAACAATCAAATTAGGCAGCTCTGTTTTTGCTTTATTCAATCCTTCCTTACCGTCATTAGCTAAAATCACCTCGTGGCCTTTAGC
>Ga0172379_10005607_pt1 | contig 17442 bp, 14 predicted proteins | sample GrowelOW334metaG_FD_119756 | JGI IMG/M metagenome (GOLD analysis project Ga0172379, IMG submission 119756) | Groundwater microbial communities from an aquifer near a municipal landfill in Southern Ontario, Canada - Groundwater well OW334 metaG | ecosystem: Environmental > Aquatic > Deep... | reverse complement strand
CTTGAAGATCTCATCCATGTTGCGTTCGGACTGGCCGACCCATTTTTCGAACACGTCCGAAGATTTGATCGAATAAAAGTCGAGCCCGAACATACAGGCGATCACCATGCCAAGCAACGTCTTACCGTTGCCGGGGCCGCCGTGAAAACAGATACCGCGGGGGATCTTGGCCCCCCACCGTTTCATCGTCTGGGGATTTTTGAGCAGCCGGCAGATATCTTCCATCTCCGCGACCGCCGCATGCTGCCCCCCGACGTCGGCAAACGTCATCTTCTCGCGCATAACGATGGGCTGAATGATGGCCTTGGGCTGCTCGTGCTGTCCCTGGCCGGCATTCCCCTCTTCGCGACGATTCGGGGGTGACATCCTTGGCCTCCTTGGCTGTCCCGGCTTATACATTTCGTGGTTATCCCACGAGGAAAGCCCGACACTTCTGATCAGGGAACTTGAGCGGGACATCGCTCCGATAAAAAACCATGTCCACACCAGAACAAAGACCGCTTCACGCGTATCCAGATCATTGAGATATTCATTGAAACCAATGATCACTTCCGATTTTAACGGGCACTCAATGAACGCCGCCTTGATCTCCGGAAGCGCCCGTTCGTGCAGAATGGGATACAGCTCCTCATCGCCGTGACTTTCGCGTACATAATACGGCGAAATAAAAGTCTCGATGCCCATGGGCATGAAAATCTGATATTCATTGGCGAACCACGCCGCCGAACATATGAACGCGAGAGCATCATTCACCTTCAGAACCTGTCTCATCTGCTGGACAGGCAGCTGCTGTACCCTGAAATCGTACCCGAAAAAAGTCCGGTACATCTCATGGTATTGCACCCAGATCTGCGGCAATTGTTCCCTGAGAAACGGAATAAATTTCCGACTCGGGAGCGCAAGCCTGCATTCGCCGATGGCAAACGAGAGTGCTTCTTCCGACAGCCTGATCTTTGGCATGATACGAATCCTCCGTTATTAAGATTTAAAAGAATGTTCTATTCAAAGAGAACCAAATTTGATTGTGTTCGTCAACCCCGTTAGATATCTTTTTTATGTTCTCAACCAGATCAACTACAGCAAGCGAGGCGGCTTCGCCTTACAATATTTTTAACACCATAAATTATTGCTGAGATTCTAACGAGGTCAATATGTAAAACTTCCTATTTTGTTGAAAGTGAAAATCCGTGTTATAATAAATACACCATTGAACACACACAATGATATCGACGCTTAAATCTTCAAACGTTACCTGGATAGACATCTTCCAGCCGACCAGAAAGGATATGGAGGAATTGAAAAGCCGCTGTGCACTGCACCCTGCCATCGTAAGCGAACTGATGCGGCCGAGCCTGCGCCCCAAGGTTGATGACTACGGCACAATGCTTTATACCGTGCTTCATTTTCCCGTGTTCGACAGCAAGCGTCGCCTTTCCATTCCGATCGAGGTTGATTTTGTCATCGGACACAACTTACTCGTTACCGTCCGCTACCAAAAACTGCCTCCCCTTGAGGAATTCCACCGCAAAAGCTCCAACGAACGCATGAACCACGAATTTGCTATCAGCAAGAACTCGGGATACCTCTTATATTACGTACTGCGCGAATTATTCGAGTATTCGCTGCGCGAGCTCGACCACATCAGACGAAATCTTGATAAGATCGAAGAGACCATCTTCGGTAATAATGAAAAGGCGCTGGTGCGCGAGATCCTTGAGGTGCGCCGCGATATCCTGGGGTTCCGCAAAGCAATGAAGCCGCAACGCACCACTCTGGAATCCCTCCTGATGCGGTCGCGAAGCTTTTTCGGGGAAGACATGAAAAGTTTTTTTTCCATCATGCTTGGCGATTATCTGAGAGTATGGAACACCGTTGAAAATTACCGCGAAATGATCCAGGCGCTCCACGAAACGAATGAATCCCTTCTCACCACCAAGACAAACGAAGTAGTAAAGATACTAACCCTGTTTTCCGTGTTTGCTGTCGCCGTCAGCGTTGTGGGAGAATTTTTCTCTTCGTACGGCTTTGGTCACATCAATTTCTCCACATTTTTAATGCTTTCGACGGTCTTTGTCGCGAGCCTTTCCGGGGTCATATTCTATCTGAGAAAAAAGGGCTTGATATAGAGAACACAACACGCTCTTCTGTGCACAAACGGGTGGAAAACACCTGAATAATTCTGCGCAAGCAACGTGTTGCGATTTTTTTACTCTGCGGGTATCATGTGAGGAGTATGATCCGCTTTTATAACACCCTTTCAAGAAAAAAAGAGAAGCTCGCCCCGATAAAACGCGGGGCGATCAAGTTTTTTGCCTGCGGACCGACGGTCTATGATGAACCGCACCTCGGGCACGGGCGCACCTATATCACGTTCGACATGATCGTTAATTTTTTGCGTTACAACGGATACGACGTCACGTACCTGCAGAACATCACCGATATCGACGATAAGATCATCAGACGCGCAGAGGAACAAAATGCCGAGGTCACGGACATATCGCGCCACTGGGAAAGCGAATACCACCGCATCGAGAAAAAACTCAAAATAAAAAGCGTCACTAAATACGCCAGAGCCACCGATTATATCCCGGAGATCATCAATCAGATATTGCACCTCGAAAAAAATAATTTTACCTACGCCACACACGGCAATGTATATTTTAATGTGAATGCATTCCCCCGCTACGGAATGCTGTCGCATCAAAAGACAAAAAATCTCAGAAAGGCGGTGCGCATCGAGGAAGACCCCTATAAGAAAAATTTTCTTGATTTTGCGCTTTGGAAAACACACAAAGAAGGCGAACCATTCTGGCAAAGTCCGTGGGGTGAAGGGCGCCCGGGCTGGCATATTGAGGATACCGCCATCACCGAAAAAGAATTCGGCCCCCAATATGACATCCATGGAGGAGGAGGCGATCTTTTGTTCCCGCACCATGAATCCGAGATCGCACAAATGGAAGGAGCTTCGGGACTCTCCCCAATGGTCCGCTGTTGGCTGCACACGGGGCTCATCAATGTCAACAACGAGAAAATGTCAAAGTCCCTGAAGAATTTTATCACCATGAAAGATGTTCTCTCAATATTCGGCACGGACACATTCCGTTTTTGGATCGCACAACACCACTATCGCTCGCCCATCAACTACGAACCGGAAGCGCTTTCACATGCACAAAATGCCCTTGCGAAGATCCAGGAATTTTTAAACAACCTTTCCGCCGTCAAGATTGAAAAAGCGTCCGGCGACACCATGGCGGGCAGAACGATCTCTTCATTCAAAAAAAAGATACTGGAGCATCTTGAGAATGATTTTAACACGCCACGGGCGATCGCAGAGATATTTTCGTTCATGAAACAGATGAATGCCCGCCTCACGCAAGGGACGCTTACCGCAAAAAGAGCGGCAGACATCCTTGATTTCTTTAAGGAGCTGGACACGATATTTATTTTCTTTTTCTCCGCCGTGCAGGAAGAAGAGATCCCAAAAAAAGTGACTGAATTGCTTGAGCAAAGAAAAAAAGCGCGGGAAGAAAAAATATGGGGCGACAGCGACCGGCTCCGCGACGAGATCAAGAGCCTAGGATACACCGTCGAAGACACTATCGACGGGCAACGCATTAAGAAAGACGCATAACGCATGGCATATACAAAAGACGACAACAGACCATCATACTCCCAGCAACAAAGACCACGCGGGCAAAATATGCTTCCGCCGCAGAACATCGAAGTAGAGCAGTCGCTTTTGGGCGCGCTCATGATAGATTCCGAAGCGATCTATAAGATAAGCGATGCCATAACTCCCGAGGATTTTTATAAGCGCGCACACCAGCTGATCTATGCTGCCGCCCTCACTCTTAACGAACGCAGAGAAGCCATTGATTATCTTACTGTTACCTCTTTATTGAAAGAGCGCGGGCAGATCGAGGATGTCGGGGGGTCTTCCTATGTGGCGTCTCTCGTGGAAACGGTCATCAGCCCGAGCCACATTGTGGACTACGCCAGCGCCATCAAACGCAAAAAGATCTCACGCGACCTTATCGCCACCGCAAACGATATCGCGGAGATGGGCATGTCGGAGAACGAGGATATCGACGTGGTACTTGATGAAGCGGAACGGAGGATCTACAGCATCTCCAAACACTCAATGAAAAGCGGGTTTGTCGCCGTAAAATCGACCCTTGAGGACGCCTATGACCGCATCGAACGCATCCATAAGGGTGATGGTTCCCTGCGCGGCGTACCGACCGGGTTCGTCGATCTTGATGCAAAACTCGCGGGTCTGCAAAAATCCGACCTTGTAATACTTGCTGCACGCCCCAGTTTGGGAAAAACAACCCTGGCACTCGATATCGTGCGGCACGTCGGCGTACACGAAAAAAAACCCGTTGGCGTATTCAGTATTGAAATGTCAAAAGAACAGATCATCGACCGCTTGATCGCGGCAGAAGCGAGGGTCGACCTCTGGAAGCTTCGCACCGGCCGCCTGTCATCCGAAGGCGAACACAATGATTTTGAACGCATCCAACAGGGGCTTGGCATTCTTTCCGAATCCCCTATTTTTGTCGATGACGGCGCCTCTCCGAGCGTTATGGATATCCGGGCAAGCGCACGGCGCCTGCAGGCAGAACATGGATTGTCCTTAATAGTCGTCGACTATCTCCAGCTTATCAAAGCCCGCAACGCCAACGAAAGCATGGTGCAACAAATGACGGAAGTTTCCCGCGCGTTAAAGGCACTTGCGAAAGAGCTTGATGTGCCGGTACTCGCGATCTCCCAGTTAAGCCGTGCCGTTGAGCAGCGTCCCGATAAGATCCCCCGACTTTCCGACCTTCGCGAATCGGGATCCATCGAACAGGACGCCGACGTAGTGATCTTTATATCGCGCGAAGACAGCAGCAGCCATAACATCGAAAAAAGCACGACTGCCGATATTATCATCGCAAAGCACAGAAACGGCCCCACAGGAAAACTCCAGCTCTTCTTCGACCAGCAGCGCGTTGCTTTCACCAACATGACCAAAGAAGATTACGATTTTGTCGGTTTCTAATTCCTATGCAACTCCCTAATCCATTGGTACAGCTCATCGAGCAATTCTCGCGATTCCCCGGAACAGGCCAAAAACAAGCGGCGCGCTTTGCGTTCTATCTCCTAAAAAAAGATGCGCGCTTTGTCACATCGCTCGGAGAGCAGATACGCCAGCTGAAAGATTCCATCGATCTGTGCGAATCGTGCTACTTTCCCATTGACCGGGGTAAAACTGCCTGCACCATCTGCAACGACTCTTCCCGCGACAAAGGCACCATTTGCATCGTTGAAAAAGAGATGGATGTGCTGACCGTTGAAAAAACGAGATCGTTCTCGGGGCGCTACTTCGTCCTTGGGAACCTCATTGATTTTTATGATAAAGAAACGCACAACAACCCCCGTTTTGCCGCTCTTACATCCGCAATAAAACAGTTCAAAAAAGAGCACCCCGGCAAAGAGGTTGAGATAGTTCTTGCGCTTAGCACGAACGCGGAAGGCATCAACACGGTTCTCGTGCTCGAAAAGCTCCTCAAGCCCCTGAATGTCAAGATATCGCGCCCGGCCCAGGGCCTTCCTAAAGGAGCTGAGATGGAATATGCGGACCCCGAGACCCTCAAAAGTGCTCTTGAATGGCGGCAATCTTTATAGCTCAACCACAAATAAAAGCACCCCCGCGGGGGTGCTTTTATTTTATGCTTTGATGTCTTTGATGAGAACCTCGGTATAGTACTGCCGGTGGCCCTTCTTTTTCTTTGTTCGTTTCTTCGGTCTGAACTTTCCCACCACCACCTTATCGTGCCGGGCAACCCGCACTACGTCTCCCGTCACTTTTGCGCCCTTGATGAACGGCGTTCCGAGAACAAGCTCCTTGTCGTGCACCAAAAGCACCTTATCAAACACGACAGCAGCGCGTTTTTTTTCGGGTAACTTTTCGATCTTGATATTTTTTCCGGGAGTCACAACATACTGCTTCCCCCCTGTCATGATAACTGCGATCATATGTATTCTTGAATTACTTGTACACTAGTATATGGCTTATCGCATATTTGTGTCAACCCTGTGAAATAATTTTGCTTCACAAAATTCCTGTCCTGCAGGATTTCACAGGGTAGACCATACCACGCGCCATTCAGTTGATGCAAGCGCATTATAACTCAACAACCTCGCCCCACGAATCAAAATCATCGGTACAGGTAAAGAGAATGATCTGAAAATATTCGGTAAGATCGCGGAGAATGTTCTTTGTTTTCTGTTTCCGGTCGGCATCAAAACTGCCGAAAGGATCATCCAGCAAAAGAAGCGTGCGCCTTCCCTCGCTCAGCATCTTCAAAAAAGCAACCCGCGCAACAAAATATATCTGGTCCATCGCGCCTTGTGACAGCTCCGCTTCCGGCGACACCCACCCCTTCTTTTCGTTGCTGTACACCGATATTGCAAGATCGTCATCCAGCTTGATGGCACTATACTTGTTGTCGGTGATCTCGGCGATATACCGCTCAATAAGCTCCTTAAATGTATCCCTGATCTTGATCTGCGAAAGAGCCTGTGCTTCCTGCATCATTTGTTTGAGCACCTCGAGCGAGCGCACATACACCTCTTTTCGTTTTTTTTCTTCCTTTTTGGACACCAGATATTCGTCGTCACGGACGATATCTTCGGCGGTCACTCCGCCGTGCCGCACATCCGACTCAAGACGCACGATATCCTCCGACAGCATGCGCTCTTCCTTTACAAGGCGCTGCATGGCCTGCTCCAGGGAATGAATATTCTTTTCTCCGTGCGGAAGCGAGCGTTCAAGACCGGCAACAAACAGTTTTTTCCGTTCGACATCAGACACCAATTCCTGGTAATCGGATTTCATGCGTTCAAGCGATTTTCCTCTCAATAGGACCGCAATATCCTTTTCTATAACAGACAGCTCCTCCCGCGCGTGGATATATGATCTCAGTTTTTCCTCAAACTCCTCTGCATCCTGCGCGCCCATTTTTGTGAGCACCGGAGAAAGATACGCCCGCCGCGTCTCGAACTGCGTTGCGATATCCTTTCTCCGCAACAACTTCTCTTTCAGCATTTCTCGCTTTGTTTTTATCTTAAAAAATATCTTATATGCGACCAGTGCCGCTAAAAGCACCCAAAAACTATACCAATACCAATTTATCAACGCGCCCAAAAAACCGGCGAGAAACAACACCACCACAGGAATATCAAACGACATAAGATCGCGCCGCGTAATGCGCGCAATATCATTCTTTACATCCTCTATCTCGTGTTCCACCTCATCCAATAAGAGCGAAAAATGTTCGGACTCCTTCAATTGTTTGCGCACTTCTTTTGCGTCCACACTCTCCAAAAAAGAAAGCGTATCGATCACGGCGGTTTTTTCTCCGATCTTGTGCGCCTTCTCATCCACAGCACTTTTTATTTTTTCCATCTCCGAGAGTGACGCACTTCCTGTCTTGATCTGTTCCGCAAGCGTATGATACGCGGAAAGATCATCGATCTGTTTTTTAAGATCCGCACTATCGCGCGTTACTGCCGCTTTTTTTTCCTGTTTTTCGGTGAGCGAAAAAAGGGTTTCTCCTGTTATTTTTAACTTCTTTGTTTTTTCGAGTATCTCTTTCTCAAACGCCGCGATAGCAGTATCCATCGCCGGGATCTCTTTCGTAAGACCGGGGTAAGCGGCATTTCCGGGAACGCCTTTCAGTTTTTTTTCTATTTTTTTCACTATCTCCGACGGTGATGCCTCCGAGCCGCTGATCAGATTTTGTAGCATCGCTTTCATATCTCCCTTTTCCTTTTTTTCTATCAGAATATCCTGCGGCGCTACTATGGCAAATGTTTTAAATAACTCTTCTTTGGAGAAAAAAGAGACCTCCTCCATGATCTTTGCCGCCTCCTTTTTTGACTCCTCGTATTTGCCGCCCGCCTCAATGCCCGCCGTTCTCTTCTCAAAATCCTTAACGACCGAAAATGCCTCCCCATTGTCCTCAACACCCATCGCGATGGTATACAGCTCTTCGGAATCCCAGGATCTTCCTTCGCCGATCTTTATTTTTGCACTGGAAGACGGATCGTAATAAAAGCCCGCCACGATGGCGTGAATAATAGATGACTTCCCCTGCTCGTTCTTCCCTTTCACAACCGTAATATCCCGATGGAACGGGATATGCTGTTCCTTGAATCGTTTGAAATTTTTGAGTGTTATGCCGGTAAGAAACATAAAATGAAATACTTACAAAATGTCCTTTTTTTGCAGCAGCGCCATGCCGATATTCACCGCCCGTTCGACGATCTTTTTTTCCTCTTCGCTGGCGCTCGCCGAAAGCCGTTTTCCCGCAACAGCAAGAAACTGGCTCACCACGGTCTGCTCGGGATAGAGCTCAGGATGCAGTGACGCCTCCTGCACGGTCTCGTTGATAAGACGCAAGAGAAAAAATGAATCCGCGAGAGCCTGTTCGATCCCTTCGGTGTCGATAAATAGTTTTGAAGATGCGATCCCCTTCAGTGTTACAAAACAAATAACGTCTTTATCCGCTGCTTTTTGTATCGCCGCCATGATCTCTGCGGCATCATTCATGCCGTCCACCTCAACCGTTATTTCCCTCACGCTGCGCTTGCCGACCTTCACGGGTGCTACCTCATCCAGTTTCCCGTTCTCAAAAGAGAGAGAAAGCACATATCCTTGCCCAAGCCCGCCCTTGCTCTCAAGCGCCACCACCTCGGGCGAACCGGAATACCAGGCAACCGTGTTCCCCTGGGAATAATTCGCGGCGCCGTGCCAATGCCCCAGCGCGATATAGTCCATGTTCGACACCAGCACGTCATCAGCCGTAATAGGATAATCATTCTTGCTTGATTTTCCCTCTATTTGGAATGATCCGTGCGCAAGAAGAATGTCGATACTGTTCTTTTTCTGTTCGGGTAATTTAAAAATAGGAGAATGGTCAGAGGTGTTCGCGGTGTTCGGTTTTGCCCACACTGTTATATTGAACTCGTCAATATGATATTTGGTGATCGCCGGATCATTGAACACATACACATGCGTCATGCCGGCGGCAAAATGCTCCTTTAAATAAATGGAGTCCCTTGAAAGACAATCGTGCGTGCCGGGGGCAATAATACAATGGATGCCCGCGGCATCCAGCGCGGCAAGCTGATTTTTTACGAATAAAATGGTCTCATATGAGGGACTATTGGAATCGAACAGATCCCCTGCAATAAGGAATACCTGATACCGCTCATCAATGGCCCGCGCAACGATCGCCGCGAATGTATCGCGGATCTGTTTGCGTTGCAGCTCGGCTTTCTCGGGCCCGAGCTTGTACATCTTTACGCCAAGATGAATATCGGCCGTATGTAATACCTTTGTCTCCACACTTTTGTCTTAATGAGAACCGAACCTTATTCCGTCTTCCAGTATAGCAAATACAACATCAATGAAAAAGCCCCAGTGATATATCATGGATTTCCGCCTCCAATCCGAGCATATGCCCTACGACGAGCACTTGCCACGGCGAATGTGAGCGGTCCGAAGGAGAGGATGTGCTGTTTGAGCGAAGCGAGTTCACATCCTCAGCGAGCAACGAGCCGATGGAAGTTCCGGCGGAGGTGCATCAGCTCGGCGCTTTTGGGGCGCCACCCCTTTTGTGCGTACAAATGGGGTGGCAAAATAGTTAAATATCCCTTGAAACACAGTATAAAAATGGTCTTGAAAGAATGCGGAAAAAAATATTTTATACGCACAAATGGGATGGTAAAATAAAAAGCCCCTTATTCAGGGGCCTTGATCATTATTTGAAATTTCCTCTCAGCTTGATAGTTTCCACAAGCCGTTCGATGGCCAGAATGTAGGCCGCCAGGCGCGCATCGACCTTCAGCTGATGCATGACCGTGTATACCTTGAAGGTATTCGAACGCATGGTGTATGCGAACTTCTCCCTGAGCTCCCAGCCCAGCCAGTGCGTGCCGCCATTGTTCTGTGCCCACTCGAAGTAGGACACCGCGACTCCGCCAGCATTCGCCAGGACGTCCGGAATGATGAACACTCCGTTTTTAAGGAGGATATCCTCCGCTTCGGGGGTGGTGGGGCCGTTGGCAAGCTCCAGGATCATCTTTGCCTTCACGCGGTCGGCGTTCTCGGCGGTCAAAACTCCGCCCATCGCCGCGGGAACCAGAATATCGCACGGAACGTACAGCACCTCGTTGCGGTCCTTCGGCTCGGCGCCGGGGAACCCGACACAGGTGCCGGTCTGCTTTATGTGCTCGAAGAGCGCTTCGATATCGATGCCGTTCGGATTATACAAACCGCCCATAACGTCGCTGACTGCGACGATCTTTGCGGGAATGTGCATCTTGTACTTGTCGCCGATGTCGGCGATCTCTTTCTGAATGCCGATGATCTTGGCGAACCAGCCCCCGACATTTCCGAGTCCCTGGATAGAGAACGATAACGGCCGGTGCAGGCCCAGCGGGATCTTCTCGTTCAGGCCGAGCTTTTTTTCGCCGGCGTTCTTTAAGGTCTCATGGAGTACCAACAGTCCGCCCATGGCAGTCGCGCTTTCGCGGTGATCCTCACCGCCGAGCGCAACGGGTTTGCCCGTCACAACGCCGAGATTCCCCGAGGGACGCTCGGGATTCAGCCGCTGGTAGGCATCCAGCATCCACGCCATGATCTCGGCGTTCGTATTCACGTCGGGCGCCGGAACGTCTTTCCAGGGGCCGATGTGATGCGCGAGAGCCGCCGTCATCTTCTTGGTGATACGCTCCAGTTCCGCGCGCGAAACCGAGCGGGGATCAAAGGCAAGACCGGCCTTGGCGCCGCCGAAAGGCACATCAACGACCGCTGTCTTGATCATCATCCACGCTGCAAGCGCGGAAACCTCATCGAGGTCCACTTCGGGATGGAACCGGATACCGCCCTTGTAGGGGCCGCGGGCGTTATTGAACTGCACGCGGATGACCTCAAAGGTTTTCGTGGATCCGTTGTCCATCTTTACGTTAAAGGGCTCCACGACCCTTCTGTCGGGCTCGAGCAACTTCTTGAGGATCCAGTCCTCAATGGTGATATGCCCGGAGATCTTTTTGATCAGTTTTTTGTAGTCCTCGAACGGATTGTGTTTTGCCATGATGTTGCCTCCTTTTCTTTCTCCAGTATAGTATAGTAAAGAACTCTTGTCTCCTACACCTCCACTCTATGTCTTTGCAAAATCAAAAGTCAACCCCGTTAGAGGTTTGCCCTGCCTTTTTTGGCACGGCGTCTCAGCCGCCTTGGGGCAGCCTACCTCTAACGGGGTCAACACTATAAAATTATTTTGCGGGGATAAAATTATGGCCATTTATAGAGTCATTTATTTGATTTTTCCTTAATATTGTCTATAATAGCAAGAAGCTGATGAGTTGATTTGCTAACTAGCTAAAAAGCTAAGGAGCTAACGAGCTTCCCCAAGAGCCGCCATCGTCTAGCCTGGTCTAGGACGCTAGCCTCTCACGCTGGAAACCGGGGTTCAAATCCCCGTGGCGGTACATCCATCATCAAGTCGCTCATTTGAGCGGCTTTTTGTTTTTATGAATAGAATATCAGGACCGAGTATGGTAGAATATATACAAAATTAAGTTGATTTATGGCAAACCAAGATCTCATTAATTTTATCAATGAAAGTCGAGCAAAGGGGCTTGATGACAAGGCGACCTATGCTGAGCTAATCAAAGTAGGTTGGGCGGAGAAAGATGTGAATGAAGCATTTGGATCGTTGATTGGCCCTTCGGATAAAGCACCACAAGGGCCAGCAAGAGAGAATCTGCCGTCATCCCGCCGATTTCCGATTAACAAAGTACTGCTTACAGGACTTCTGACCGCCGGCATCTTTTTTCTTATCTATGTGTTGTCGATGTGGTTTTTTCCACCATTTATATTTATTTTTGGACTCCTTTTTTCGGCGGGAGAGATTTTTGGCATAAAGGCGACTCCGTATGGGGGACCGTATGGGGTCATTCCTTATTTTTTGATAGCTGCAGCCAGCCATTTTCTTTTGGGAGTTGTATATCAGTCGGTTGTCTTTTTTCTTTCTGGATCTCGTAAAGTTTCGGAGCCCGCTTTGTCAGTGGGTATATCAAGGTGGAACAAATCAAAGAAATATTTAATGGCAGTTGCCATTTGGATGGCGCTCGGTCTTGTCTTGTCGGTAGTTATTAGTATTCGTGGAGCGTATAAAGAAGCTGACAGATTTTATGCCGAAAAACTATACGAATATTCAACGGCAAAGTTATGCTATGAATGTGCAACGGGTATGCGGGGCGGCACTTGCCCAAAGATAGACCGAGATCCGAGTTTGGCTGGATATATTGGGGGAATCAATGCTCAATATCCGATGGCAAAAGAATATTCGGGTTCCGTTTCTCCAATCTATAATGCAAGATGGGGGGCAAAAGCAGAGGAAATAAATGATGTTTTTATAGTTGAACACTACTACTGTTATTATCGTGATTGGACAGACCAAAATGAATATATCTCCGGATACTATAAGGAACCAAAAAAAGAAACTATTATTGCGGCCGAACTAGAGAAGCTTAAGAAAAAAGATTCTTTATGGGAGATTGCCAAAAGGGCTCCCTATGCGCCAGTTATAATATTATTTGTGCGATGATAGCAGATAAGCTCCAGCTTCCTTCCACAAGACGCACGTCAAAGGAAAATCCTCGGTATTATGCCGGGGATTTTTTCTTTGACCTGAACCTTAAAAACGGTGCATTTTCGAACTCAAGTTTTCAAAACATTTTTAACTCAAGGAGATCAGTACTTGCAACAACACATATAAAATAGGTAAACTTATTTCATGCAATTGCCAAACATTATGGAAATTGTAGAAAAAAAATTCGAAAATCTTTCTTACAAATATTTAAGAACGGGACGAAATAACCATACGCTGCTTTTTTTACATGGTTTTACCGGAACTTCTTCCGTTTGGGATAATTATGTAGAACTGCTGAAAAATAAATTCGATATCCTTCTAGTAGATCTGGCGGGACATGGAGAATCGGAATCCCCAAAAACCATAGAAGAATTCTATTTCCAAAATCAGGCAGAAACAATTATAAGAACTCTGCATAATTTGGAAATAGGGTCGGTCTCCGTGATCTCTTATTCTTTCTCCTGTTACATCGCTTTACTGATAAAAACGGGGTTAAAAGGAAAAGTAAAAAATATGGTCTTTGTCAGCCCATTTTTTAAAGAAAAATTTGGTTTCTCGGATCGGTTGATCTTTGGGTTTATCAAATTGATCTGGAGGTATCTTATCCCGAACAAGAAGTTTAAATTGGATTATTCAAAATTGAAAAACTACGAAAATCCAAGCTTCCGAGACACAGAATACACCCTGAAATGCATCAACACAAAGGATGTTTTGGGTTCTATATACTCCCTTGCCAACTGCGAAGAAGTCCCGGAATTAGCCAGTTTAAAAATCCCGCTACTGATAATCTATGGTGAAAACGATAAGATGCTTTCGGACAAAACAAAAAGCCTCCTTCAGAAACTTGAAATGGCCGAAATAAAAATGATTAAAAACAAGAAACACCTGTTTTTAAGAACAGAAGTACCCAAAATAGCAGAGAGAATGGAGTCGTTCTTGATTAGGCACTCTCCTGTTTTTCCTCGATAAATTTGAGACAATAATCATTGCACTCAAAATTTTTGCGCCATGCATACATGGATGATTTACACCCGCCCCGGCATATCTTTGCATATTCACATTTTTTGCAGTGTTCCTTAAGTTTTGACTTAGCATTTCGGTTATAGCCGAATGATTTTTCGTCGTCCCATATTTTTTGCAATGTTCGCGTCCTCAAATTCCCCTCTATAAAAATATTGGGATGAATCGGACATCCCTTCACATTTCCCTCCGAGTCGATTGCACAAATGCTTATCCCCGCCCTGCACCCACTCCAATCTTCCTGCATATTGTACCGGTCAAAATATCCAAGATTATCGCCGACAAAAATATGGGTGTTTTCAAGTTCGTTTCTGAACTTGCTTATTTTTTTGGAAAATTCCAGCGTTTCTTTTTGACTCAAAGCCTCCTGTCTATCCATACACCCCAGGGGTATTGCCGAATAAATCTCCCAGGAAAAAACATGGTTTTTTTTGATAAACTCCGCGAGTTCTCCCAAGTTTCCGAAATTTCTTTTGGAAACAGCCGTTGTAACGCCAAATGGAATTTCATATTTTTTGAATAAACGTATTGCGTTGGCTACCCTGTCAAAAACCCCTTTTCTATTCCTGAAGTGATCGTGGACCTCCCCCACCCCGTCCAGGCTTAGATGTATATTGAAGATACCAAGCGCCTTCAGTTTTTTCGCGATGTCTTCGCTAATAAGCGTGGCATTGCTGGTGATGGCGACCTCCAGACCCTTTGAGCGAAAAAACGACAGCAATTCATACCAGTCTTTTCTGACAAAAGGCTCCCCGCCCGAAACATTGAAAATAAAAACGCCCATCTTTGTGCACTCGTCTGCGATTCTGAACCATTCTGATTTTGACAGTTCATTTTCCTTCCTTTCTCTGTTCTCATTGCCGCAATGAGAACACCTTAAGTTACATTCGTTCGTCAAAAGAACAGCCACCTGATTCGGGGCAGATGGTATAAATTTTCTAGGTTTTCTTATTTTTATTTTTTGCTCCCCAGCTGCGTCCACATAGATGATCCCAAGCGAAGAAAAAGTGTTCAGATATCTTACCAGCAGCTTACAGCAAACCGCGTAGGGCAACCGCGTTGATCTCGCCGCGGCACGCGCAATCTGGCTACAATTTTTTGCCCCGTCTATTTCCTTGAGAAATCTATAGCTTATGCCGTCAAGCATGAAAATTTTCATGCTATCGTTGAGAAAAAGCGTATAACCTCTCTTCTCCTTTCTGGCAACAAACCGCTTTGGGATGGGTATTTTTTCTTTTAGATTGTCCAGTACTCTTTCGGCAAACTGATCTACAATTTCCATTATTTTACTTTTGGCCTGAAAATTGGCGTCCCGTAAGTACTCCCAACGTGCACGCCGCCGTTCCAAAGTCCGACGAAAAGAAGAACTGTCCAGGAAACCACAGCGGTAACAGTCGCGAATACCAACGTTACTATGACTTCCAATATTTTTCTAAAGATACCGCCGGAAATCCAAATTTTTTTCGCGCTTTTGGATGAAAACAATCCCATCGCAACTTTCAGGGCCACCAAGACCGGAACGACCCAGATCAAAAAATACATGTAAAACTGCTTCACAGAATAACTATTCCGAAAAATAAAGGGCACGAATACCGCCAACAAAAAGCCGAACGCAATAAGCCCAGACAACACACTCCGCAGTATGCTTCCCCGCGACACATCTTTTTCTGTTTTATAATCAGGTTTTGGGACAACTGGCTGTGGCATTTGTTCTAATTCTAAGGACATATGTTTATTAAATTATTTGCTTCACTCACCTATATATCGTACCATTTTTTTGTAATTTTACAACCAACCAAAAATACTATTGATATGATTGCGATATTTTTACCAAAAAATGATTTTTTGTAACATAAAACCCCGCTTTCGCGGGGCTTTATGTTTCTATCTTTTTTTGGATTTCCTTCTGCCTGCTGCTTTGGCTATAAGCATGAGTCGTTTTATCTCCAATCGCTTCTTGGTTTTGGGGGAATGTGATTTTCTATACTTCCCTACCCCCGTCCTTCTTTTTGCCATGATGATTTTTTACTGATTGGTATAGCGGTTCATCCTACCCGATAACCGCACGATTAGCAATAAGAAAAACCCCCGAGATGGGGGTTTTATTTTTATTTGAGCAGCCGCTCCAGAATGCGGATCGCCGCAATGGCGTCGCTTTTGAGCGGATGATCCGTGTTCTGCACGATCTCCCTGAAATACGGGAGCCCGAGCCCTGCGAGCTCTTTATTGTTAAATGCATACTGCCATGTCTGGCAGCTGTAGATGGCGCGGTCATAGAGCGAAAGCAGCACGGGATTTCGGTCCTCGCTGATGATCTCATGCGCAAGACGCGCAAGATGCCACCACATCTTGTGGAAATCGTTGTCGGGATTGTTCCACAGAGGAAAATAGTTGCGATACTGGAAGTCCTGGTAGTTGGTGCTCCAGGAGCACGGCGGAACGATCCGATTGCGTTTCTTGAAAACGGTGATCAGCTCCTCGGGGCACGAAAGCTTCATCTCCCCGTTCATACTGTCCAGAAACGGCGAAAGGAAGTGTCCGATCATGTTGGGGTGATGATGCCCAAATGTTTCAAGGTCCATCCAGAGAACGACATAACAATCGGTATTTGCCCCGACCCACTGGCGCATCCCGCGCTTAAGATCCTGGGCAAACTGGCGCCCATGGGGCTCATCAAAAGCGATCTTGCACGACCACATGTTCGAACGGAGAAAGATGTACATCTCGTTGTACTTGAGAATCTCGTCCGCAGGCGGCGATTCGCGGTAAAAATCGTAATATCCGATATCCTCGGTAATGGTCCAGAGCGCAAGCGTGTTCTTCATGGGTTCGGTGATGTCGGGCGTGAAGGCCATCTCGGGCGGAAACACGCCAAGCGGTTTCTGGTAGTGCGCGACACCTCCGAATACCCTTTGCAGCACTTCATTGTTGAGCTTGATCTGGCGCTCGACCATCTCCGCAGGAATGAGCGGAAAGATGGGATGATAACACCCGGTGGAAACAAGGTTGATCTTCTTGCGCGCATGCGCCTCCCGCAACAGTGCGAGAAGATCCTGATGCCCGTGCTTTTCCGCAAGCTCAAGAACACTTCCGCATACATCAAGATTAAAAAAGGCTTTTTCGTGAGCCAAAATGAACCGAAGCAGCGGCTCGTACGACTCCTTTTTGATCTTCTCAAGGATATGCGGAAACTGGGTCGGGGGCTGATACATATGCAGCCCGAATACGACATGGATCATATCTGCCTCCTGTATACCTGGATTTGTAAAAGATCGTTCTGCCGTTACCATATCATGTTTTATAAAAAGAGCAATCCCCACTCGCCCTCTATCTTTTTAAGGCACGCATCTCCTCGTCCAGCGATTCGTCGCGCTCCCACTCGAGCATTTGTCCCGATGTATCGGGGGCCATACCAAATGCTCTCCGTGAGGGTCTTAAAAAGACACTGGCTCGCTTTTCTATCCCCGAGCATTGAAACATTCAGGAATAGGAATTTAGAGCGTAATCGGCGTTAAAAAATGGTGCTGTTTGAGCAAAGCGAGTTCACCATTTTAGCCGATGAAGCGAGAAATTCCCTGAACGTTTCACCAGCTCGCCCTGTTAGAAATCTTCACGCTGTTTACTATTATACCTGCATCGCAAGCAAAGCGGCTTCGCCTTACGTTATTTTTATTACCACATATCATTGCTGAGATTCTAACAGGGCGAGGCG
>Ga0172379_10005606_pt1 | contig 17442 bp, 33 predicted proteins | sample GrowelOW334metaG_FD_119756 | JGI IMG/M metagenome (GOLD analysis project Ga0172379, IMG submission 119756) | Groundwater microbial communities from an aquifer near a municipal landfill in Southern Ontario, Canada - Groundwater well OW334 metaG | ecosystem: Environmental > Aquatic > Deep... | reverse complement strand
TCAGTAACAATCCCTGCTCAGGAGTAGTCATTCCGTCCTTGTTAACTGTAGGAGCTATATCTAAAATGTCTTTTCTGACTACTTTGTATTGTATTGTTTGGTCAAAAAAATTAGCAAATGATGAACAGGCAGCCACAGCACACTCATTGCCCCTCTGAGAAAACCTTTTGACTTTTAAAACTATTTTATTTCTCAAAAAAAATACCTCAAAGAAGTTTCTTTGCTTTATTTATACTTCTGGCAAAAAACGCTTCTGCATCTTCTTCTGAGGAAAAATGCCAATCTACTGTATGAAACAATTTTTTCCATATATCCTGATAAGATGTACCCCTTTCTAGTTCGTTGGCTAAAGACATAACAAGAGCTTCAACTTCCTCATCATCATTGAAAAAGGCTCTTTTTTCTTTTATACGAGTCAGAAAATGTACAATTTCATGAAAAAAAACAAACCTGTATTTTTCAAAAAAATCCTCATGTTCCAAAAGAGCTTTGTTTATTTTCATTTTTTTTGCGTCTGTTAAAGCATATTTTTTATCCAAAGATATTATTTCTATAATCAAATCATCTAATTTGTCAATTGATATTTTAAATTTATTAAACATGTTCCTGACTGGAACACTATTTTTTAATATGTCTTTTATAATTGACGCAATCTGGCCGTCGTCTAGTAATAGTTTTTTACCGTTATATATAAGTTTATACTTAGATGCTTCTTTAAACCACGCCATAAATTATATCTCTAAAAAATTAAGATAAAATTCTGTCTTATTTACTGTTTGTTTTTCTCCATTATCATATAAAATTATTATATAACCATTATCTCCTGGGTCTATTGAATATACTTTACCGTATTTTTTACTATATTTATGTTGTACCCTGTCGTCTGCCCTTAATTCTGGCTCTATTCCAGTATCTAATTTAAAAACTCCATTATCTATAAGAGATACTGCTGCTTTGTTTATACCACAGTATGGAGTTATTATTTCGGCTATAAGCCTCTTTATTTCTCTTTTTATTTCATCCTTTTCTTCGTGTACTTTAAATCCAACAATTGATCTTGGTTCAAGTTTTATATTATCAACAAAAATTCTAATTCCACCAACCTTTATACAATTCCCTGATCGGAAAACCGACGATCTAACTATTATATGAATAGGCCATTCTCTAAAAAGAAAATACGCAATTGGTTTTGACACAAATACTATAGGATTATGCACTATACTACTTATATGACCATTTTCTAATATGTCTCTTAAAAACAACAAATTAGTAGGGAAAACCCACTCAGCACCTTCCCCTATCATTTGTGGATCAAAAAAATAATTCGATCTTACTGGAAAAAGATTCTCTTCGTTTATCCAAGTACTATTATATTTCAAACTTGATATTGCTTTTGTAGCTAAACGACATTCAAAAGAAGTAAGCCAACCAACATTATATCTATGAAAGGAGTCCTGAATAGACTTTTCAAATGGGTCTTGCGGGTTATAAACGCTTATAGCCTCTTTTTTGAATTTCATTTTTATTTTTTCCTGCCACAACCACAGCCACCCGACGACTTTGGAGCGGGTGGCGTGATAACAGTAGTTCTGAAATTTTTTACGGAATTTCCCTGAAAAACAGCGACATTTGGAGAAGGTAATTTCACAGAACCCGATGAGGTTTTTTCACTAACTACCTTTACAGGCTTTGCCTTACCCATTCTTTTATTCCTTAAGTTCTGGATTTGCAACTCAAAGACTGTCCTGTTCATTATTTCCCCCTTTCCCATTTTTTTTGTCACTATCATCGTCAAAAATATCTTTATATCCCTTTTGGCGTTTTTTAAATTCTAGTTTTCTTTGACATATTTTATCATTACAAGTTGGACCAACAGATCCAAATGTTTTTTTTAGGATTCTACCGCAAATCTGACACCTACGCATAATAGCTCCTGGCTAAACATCTATTACTGTAGTTTCTTTCAGATTTTCAAGTTCCTTAACCATGTACATTTTTAACTCTGGATCATCAATCTTGTTAATTGCAGATACAAAAATTTGTTGGAATTTGTCTACTACTATTTGTACGTTTTTTAATCCGCCAGAAAGTTCTGCTTGTAGTTTTATCAACTCTGCTGATTGCTTAATTATCTTTATTAACATATCGCAGTTTTTTATTGTTTTATCTTCACTTTCACTTTCACTTGATGCATATTTCCATGCCTTGTCTTGCAAAATAGATAAATATAATTCTATTAAATTAACCTTTTCAATTTTAGAATTTATAAAAGAAAGCAGATGATTAGCATAATGTCTACGCATAATCATCTGTTCTTGTTTTAAGTAATGTCCTTTAATGTGAGTTCTCACATTATTGACATTCATGTTTTCGCCTTTTTTTTGGAAAAATTCAACAACACTAGTAAATCGTCTACATTTTTCCCATAGTTCCTCTGCTTCTTTTCTGTTTTCACTTTTACAAAACTTACATCTATTGTCATGAATTTGATCTTCGTCGGATATTTTGTCTAATATTTTAAAATATCCATTTAAATCTTTATCAGATTCTATAATTTCATTTTTCACTATCTCTGTTTTTAGCATATTGTTCTATACTTCCCAACATCCTTGAATCAAGATGTTCTTTGCAAGCCATATCAACAAGCTCTAACATATGTCTTGTAGATATTTGGCCTGCCCTATACTCTTCTAAAATTGTCTTAAGTTCCTCGTCAAGTTCTTTCGAATACTCAAAATCATACAATCCATTCATTTTCTTTTCCTCTGGCTCTTTTGATTTCTTTTTCAATACAAATATCAATTAGGGTTACGATTTCATCAAGCACTTGCTTGGCCCTATGAGGACTATCCATAGGCACTAACTGGTTGTTTTCACCAGATAATAAAAATTTAACTTTCTTGAGTATATCTTTGTTGGCTTTAACTAAACGTTCTTCTAATAAATCTTTTATTAATTGTAAAGCTCCACTCTGCGTAGAAAATAAAATTCTTTTTATTTTTATAATCTGTCTTTTCAGCTTAGAATATCTTCTGATATTGTGCTTTGCCAGAGTTTTATCATTATATATTTTTGACACCCAGCTCATTTTTTCTTTCTAGTGCTACCTTTTTTAATAGTGCTAGCTTTTATATTCAATAATTGAGCAGATGCAGGTGTTGAATTACCTTCAATTTTATCAAGAGCCCAATCAATTATCATCCCTGATATCCAATAAATGACTTTCTTTTCTATCCACCTAGGTATCCAATTTACTATTTTTTGATCCCATAAAGTATATATGAAAAAAGTCAATTCTTTCCCAAATTCAATTTTAGCCTGATGAGCTTGTTCTTTTGTTGAGCCAGCAGGGACTATTTTTTCAGAAACCTCATTTACTATTTTAACTACTTCTGTTGAAATATCTACTATAAATCTAAAACCAGACACAAAATTTCCAACAGTAGGTTTCCAGCCAGTAAATTGTTCCTTGGTCTTTTTAATAATTTCTGCTATATCTTCGGCATTATCTTTTATAACATCTGCAAATTTGTCTTCTCCAGGAGTTAAATTGTCAAGATTCTTTTCGGATTCTTCTAGTCTGTTTTTGACTCCAGTATCCAGTGCTGGTAAATCTGGATTATTCCCGTTTGCGTAATTATCATTTATGTAATTTTGTAAAAAACTCATTTTGGCATTTTCTCCATTTTGTTCTTTTCTACCAATAAAAGAGACAATTCGTCTAAACTTACTTTATTAGACATTGTTTTTGACAATACTCTGTTTGCCCTTTTTAAATAATCTAAACGTTCTCTTAAGTTTAATAGGAATTTTTCCCCATTACTACCTTTAGGATTCTTTGGCAAATCAGAATCAATTACTTTAATTAAAACATCAGAAGTTTCTGACTGTACCCTATCTACATCTCTAGCCAAAAGTACAGTTTCTTTTGGTACATAAACGCATCCTGGCATTAAAATGCAACCATGTAAAATAACTACTAATAAAAACACATACATTTTCATAGTTTTCTCCTATATTTTAACAAACTCCATATCTATTGCATATTCATTACTTAAGTTTTCAAACTTTTTGTCCGCTTTTTTCTTTAATACAAAAGCTTTATTTTTATTTATATCGTAATGAATATATTCATTTCCAGAAAAAGAACCAGAAACTTTAACAAATCCAACTCTATCAGAATATTTATAATATTCCTTTATACAATTCCCATCTTGCTTGCATTCTATAGCGTTTTTATTAATTGACGAAGAATTTCCATGTATTTTAGATGTAATATATTTATTAATAGAAAACCCAACAATTTCAGCTAATTCATCGCTGTCATCATTTCCTAACATTTCTATTAACGACGGATATTTACTTATTGCTTTTAATTGATTTGGAGTTGCCTCTTTTATTGCTTGGGCTGTTTTTACAAATTCCTCAGAACTACCAGATATAACATTAAACATTTCGTCAACCCCAAGATGTTGATCCTCTGGTTTAGGCATTCCCAAATAGTCTAATTCATTATAGTCTGGTTTTTTCCCTTGTACTATATCATATAATTTGTCCATGGTTCCAATTCCCATGGCTTCTTCCCATTTCTTTTTTTCCCGATAAGCTTCAGCCATTGGATCCATTTTTTTCTCCAATTTCTTGTGAATAACAAAGTATTGAAGCAACAGCATCATAAGCATGTTCGCTCAGAGAATCCATCTGTGGCAGTTTCAGTGCTTCTAACCTATTCTTGACCGACTTTTTAATTTGAGATTTTGTGGCCTTTATTTTTTGCATTTTTTATTTTCTTATCAATACAAATTTCTGGTATTTTTATTTCAAAATTAATATCTTTGCTCTCGTGCATAAATGTTAAAATATTAGCAATTGCATCATAAGTGTGTTCTTCGTTATATTTAGTATTGTCTATTTTTAATTGCTGTAAAAGTCCTATAACACTTTTTCTCATTTCTGACTTGGTTGCTTTGCCTTTCCCAGTAATAATTTTTTTTACATGAGTTGGATATACGGTAATAACTTTAATTTTATGTTTTCCGCAACAAGCCAAAATAACTCCAATACAATTAGATATTTGTGATGTTATAAATCCTCCTGAAAATGATCCTGTTTGTTCTATTATAACCAGCTCTGGACAGTTTTCTGATAAAAAAGAATCTATAATTTGAAAAATAGACCATAATAATAATGGTCTTTCCTCTTTTGGCTCAAGAACAAATGTGCCTGCTTTTATTTGGGAATATAATTCACCTTTTGTGTTTTCAAGGCTAGCAACGGCATATCCCAAATTACGAGTACTACTTGGATCAAATGAACATATTTTCATGAATATCTCCAAATCTTATATAATTATACAAGTTTTAGAGATGTTTTCCTTTTAATTATCCACAAAGATTAGAATCTCCCAAGAGCACTTTTCTGCCTTCTAATTGTAATAAAAAGTTTTTTAATTCATTTTCATCGTCAATATGAGGAGATAATACTTCCAGAATATCTTTGTTTTCCGAAATAGTACCGCGTTCAATAATTAAATTGCCATCTGAATTTATTTTAAGTGTCATTATTTATTCTATATTTGTAACAAAAACTGTGTTTTCGATGTTGTAATTAAATATATGTAGGGATTCTCTACAAAAATTATATATTTTGAATATAATATTAAGTATTAGCCTTGAGGACCAATATCTGGATCAATTCCGTTTGCATCCTGAATAGCATTTGCAGCGTCTTGTACTGCCTTAAGAAGTTCTCCTGCTTTTCCTTTGGGAAGAGTTTTGGTGCATTGAGTTACTTCTTTTCCATCAACAGTAATAACGACTTTGTATTCTTGTAGTTCCATTTTAATCTCCTTTAAAAGATATACAATTATACATATTTAAATCCAAAACATTTTTTTAATCTACCATAAAGTCATTCCACTATGGCCCCTGATTCTCTTAATTGTTTTACTTTTTGTTTCGAATATTCTAAAAAATTCTGGTATTCAATCTTTTGTTGCTTCTCACGTTCTATTTCCTTTTTAGTCATTTTAGATAGTCTTAATCTTTCCTTTTCTATTTCTTCTTCTTTTTCCCTGTTAATACGTTCTTCAAAATCTTTGTCTAATTTTTCTTTCTCCTCTTTGCGAGTTTTCCATTTTCCGTTGAACAGTGCTTCTATAACCTCAGGTCCAGGATTATAATCGTGTTTTGAAATATAGTGTTTCACTAACTCAGGACATCTATATTCTTTATTTTTATATATTATAAGATAACTTCCGTTTCCAGCGTAGTCATCTCCTTTATTATCTTTGTTTTCTTTTTCACAAATCTCACAATCATGCCATCCGCAATGATTCATAACAACATATTGTTTTAAATCAGAATTTAATAAATCCAATACTTTCTTTTTAAGTTTCTGATCATCCCATCCACAATATTTTGATTCCACACTATCGCCTAACCATCCCCATGAATATCTATTGGGGATTTCTCCACATCTACTATAATCATGAGGAATTTTATCAGGGTTTTTTAATTCCTCTGATGTTAAATCTCTTTCCACATCATAATCCAATTTGCTTCCGTCTGGAATATACATTTTAATTCAAGACTCTGCAAAAGTTACACGCAGTGTTAGACGTTTTCCATTCTTCGCTATTTTCATCATATCCCCAAGATAGTCCATATTTAAAAGCTAATGAATTCATACATCTGGTACAAGAATTTGCGGCTATTAATATTGATTGACCAAGAGTATAATCTCTGCTATTCGCCATTGCTAATACTAAATCTTCGGACCATGTACTTAGCCCACTAAATATCTCTTTGCTACCCGAGGCTTCCCACTTTTCTGGCCATTCTTTGTCTGTCTTTTTAATTTGTTCTCCACCACACAAATTACATTTTCTTCCTTCCGTGCCTCCAATCCAACCATATGTTTTACAAACGTCATCGGCAGGATGTTTGCATCCATCAACTTCTTCTTTAACAATCATTTTAAGACACTTATGGATTAAAGCAGACGGAAACATGCTGTGTTGATATATGAATTCTCCTTTTTCAATAGCAACATTGTATTCGTCAATTGACATCTTATTTCCGTTTTTATCTTCGTACCACAATGAATGCAATTTAGAAATATCAATATTCATTTTTATTCTCCTCTTCTACTGTTCTCATGTCAAATTCCTGTACACTAATTACATCAAAATATCTCCTAAGCATATCTCTAAGATCACCGTACAGTGCCTCGGCATCATATTCTCTGGCCTCAATTTTAATATTTATATGGTATTTTAAAAGCATTTATATCCACCTTATCCTCCCTGTACATCAATGTGAACATCTTTGGTTTTCTTGTAATATTCTGATTTCTTTTTTGATTCTATCAGTTTTCCCATTTTAGAAATTATTTCTTTTACATTATCAGAACATTCTTTCCCAATCATGCCATCCTGATCTATTGTTATGTTTGAACCATCAGGCGGAATCCGTATAGTTATTTCTTTTCTTTTACTCATTTTTGTATCTCCCGCTTAACCACTTTGGCAACGTACTCTTTTATGTTCTTAGGAGCAAAACGCACTACATTAGAAAAGATGTTTTCAACAGAAATAACCGTTTTGCCTGATTTGTTTCCAATCCTGGAAGATACCACCTGGCCCAATTCACTTGATTCTCCTTTGTACTGAGAGATGACCGAAACCAAATATTGAGATGTATTCTTCCATTTTTTTGATCTTATAGTGCTAACAAGACCATAAATAACCAGAATAATATTACTTAAAATACTTATAGCCTTTTCTATATCCCCCAATGTGTTTAATATATCAACCATTGTAAACTCCTTGCATATTTTCAAAAATTACCTCTCTGCTTTGAGGATACATACTAAAAAACTTTTCTCTTGTAATTCTATTACATAGTGATGACACCATATTTAATAATATCATTTTACAGAATGACGCATCACCGCTGTTAGCCCTGACAGAGTTTAAAGAAAAATACAAAACACTCAACATAGAAACAAGACGCACAGAACCCAAATTATTTCTTGAACTCTTAATCATTCCTATCATTCCTTGAGAATATCTAACCGTTGGTTCTTTGCTATCTTTGGGTTTTTTTTTGAAGCAAGATAGTGCTTCAAATGTTTCTTTTGTAGTTAAATTCCCAACACCTTTTATCAAAAGAAGCAATTCTACTTTGTATAATATAGCCCCCATCAATCCATCAATTTCGTATATAAAATTCTCTCTTGTTAGAAAATAATCTTCCAACATATCTATACAGGTTTCTTCATTCCCGTCTATTATTCTGTCTACAAATTTCCATACATCAAATTCTATAACATTTGCTGTAATCTGTCTAACATCTTCTAGGGTTATTTTTCTTCTTGATCCTATATATGTTACCAGTTTTTTAATTTCTGAGTATATCAAATCTGCATTACCATTTTTCAATTCATTCAAAAGATTTATTGACTCATCATCAATTTTTCTTTTAAATTTTTTCTCGCATAAATTTTCTATCCATGGTTTACAATTTTTAGAATCAAGTTCCATAGGGGCTTCTAATACTTTGCCAATTTTCTTTATCTCTTTATATAAATTAGAACTTGAAGCTATTACTGTTTTGCCATTTATCTTTGTTGTAGTTGGTGACTCTATTATTAAAACACATTTCTCATTAACGTATTTTAGATAATCATATATTATATTATAATTTTCTGGCAATCCTTTTAGTCTTATTACCTTATTTCCGTTAGAAAATATTTCTTTTTCTACCAAGTTTATTATAACACGATCCACTCCATCAGAAGTACCATCCAAAATAGTTACATTCGATGTACCAAATTTATCTAATATAAGATTGACAGCTTCACTGCAATCATACATATTCCCGCTTATCCAGAAAACTGGTTTTTTAACCGACATTAATTATCCCAAATTAATTTGATTCTGCAACTGGAGCAAAGAATATAATTCTTTTACTTTCCTCTGGGTCGTCCAGGAATTTACAAAAAACCAAATCATCTTTCCCCATAAAACTAAATTCATAACAATTAGAATTGCCAAACTTTAAAACATCTGAGAAAAGCCCAATTGCATAATCATCAGAAAGTTCTTTTTCTTGGGCAAAAGACTCAAATTTGTCGAGTTCTATGCTGGACTCAAAAACGTTATGGAAGTTTGTTTTACATGATAGACCTGAAGATGAAAGATTTATATTCAGAGGAATACATCCACGACGTTTCTCATATTCTGAATCCCTTATAGATTCCATGTCTTGTACAAGAGAACTATATATAGTGCCAGAAATTTGTGCCGAAAACTTTCTAGAGCTTAATCTTTCGATTTGCTTGTTATATGGTAAATAATTTATATAATCTATTGGTATTCCGTCTATAATAACTTGTATATTATCTGATTTAAACAAATAAGTTGTCTGGCCAAAAATCATATTTATTGAAGTAGTATCAGAAAAAAGCCTAGATAATATTTTTGCTTGTTCTGCAGGAATAATATATCCATTGCTTTTTTCATTATTTTCAAACTTTTCAGTATTTGAGTTATCTCGGTTTATGATTACAGCAAACTTTTCTCCGTCTCCACATACAAATCTTGTTTCTTCTTTTTTGAATTCCATATACATCTGTTTATATTTTTGTTTATATTCTTCGACACCAGCCCAAGGTATTATTTGATCTACACAATCGCAAAACAAATTAGAAGATATCTGGAAATTAACCTTAGAATTTACCTTTTTTAACTCAACATCGGCAGGTTCTGGAATAACTTGGATTTTAATACTTCTTTTTTGGCCAATTATATTTCTGGACAAATTGGTTTTCCCGTCCGACTTTATATCTAAGCGGTCCTCATCACCAGCAGCGTCAACAATATCTCTCATTCTTTTAACGCTAACCACAGCATCACCAGGCGAATTGATACTTAGAGATTCTCCATTTACCAAAGTAAATAAGGCTTTTATGTATCCATTACTGGTTGCCAACATTAATTTGTCATTTTCTGCTTTTATAGATAGATAATCTAATTTATCATAAGCCTGGCGCTCATTGGCAACTACATATACCAGTCTTTCTAATATAGGACTTAAAAGTTTCTTGGTTACGGTAAATTCCATTTTTATTTCCTCATTAAACAGTACAATTAATCAAATATACAATATCATATACAAATTTCAAAGACTTTTTTCTATTTGCCATTCCCCATTTTCAAAAATTAAATTATCATCTCCATATATTTTGCCGCCATTCTCTAGCCCACAAACCATATCCCAATGGATAGTGCTATCATTAGTCCCGCCCGTATTAGTATAAGCACTACCTAGTGCTACATGAAAAGTTCCTCCTATTTTTTCATCAAAAAGTATATTTTTTGTGTATTGCTTTACTTGCCTATTTAACCCAAATGCCAATTCTCCCAATACCCTTCCGCCTTTAACTCCAAGCATAGTGCTAAGGAATTTATGATTTTTCCCGCAAGAATAATCAACCACTTCCCCGTTTTTAAAAACCAATACTACATCAGAAACTTCTACGCCATCGTAAACAGACGGAAAATCAAAAACTATTTTACCTTCAGTAAACGTTTCTAAAGGAGTTGTATATACTTCACCATCAGGAAAATTTTCTTTTCCAGCACAGGTAAGCCATTTTCTTGTCTTAGGAACAGAAAAACATATATCGGTCCCCTTTGCAGTAGTTATTCTAAATAATTCAAATTTCGACAACTTCTCTATAAGAGAATTTTGGGTTTTTTCAAAATGTTTCCAATGATCTATTGGATTTGCAAAACACATAAATGATGCATTATATACAAATTCTTCATATTGCAACAAAGACATTTCTGCTTCTTGAGCAGCAGCTATTGATAGAGGATATTGAGCACCAACCCTTGCCAAAAATTCTGGCTTACCAGTGGCACATATCCTCTCAAGCCATAAATCGTTTATTGGCTTTTGTGCTTCCGATGACATGGTTATTTTATTGTGGTCTACTTTCGTAAATCTTTTAGTATTTTCTTCATTCCAGATAGTTAGCCATTTAGTTGCTAATTTAACCTGTTCTACTTCTGCTTTATTATAATATTTTAATTGATTTTCCTTTGCATTCTCATAAAACAAATCACTACAATACTCATCGGTTAAAGACAATATTGGGTTTGCACCCCTTTTCATTATTTGTTTATAGCATTCTCTAACCATTGGCAAAGCAGATACTGGGCTCTCTATAACAACAATATCATCCTCTTTTACATATAGAGAATAATCTATAAGTATTTGCACATATTTAGACAAACTCATGTTAATCTCCACAATCCCCAGTATGATCCGATGGCCCAGAAACAATATTTCCTTCAATTGAATGAGTATTGTAGGCTGATAATAATTTTAAAAGATCATCATCTCCGATTGTACCTGTTTGACGTAATCTCATGACCAAATCAACATATTCGGCTGGACGAAGAACCCTGACAAGACATGATATGTTTTCAATTAAACTTTTATTTTTTACCATAATATTCTCCTCTTAAAAATCAAAATTCTCATACAAGTTTCTAGCTTTAAATTTACATCTCTGTACAGAGTTATCTACTCCTTTTCTATTAACTTTCATTCCTCTTGAGTTTAGTATTTCTACGATTTCCTCGTATCTATATCTCTCTATATATAATTCAAAAACAGCTTTCTCAAAATCGGATAATTTACATATCAGTTTTGCCTTCTTGGAATCCTGGTCCTCCTTTTTTTGTATCTGTTCGTCTACGTCTAGATCATCTGAGGCTATCAGGTTTTTAAGTCTTAGTTCATCATTTCCAGCATCATGACTAGAATCTATCGAAACTGATATATTTAAAGCTTTCTTTTTGTGCTGGTTATTTCCTTTTATAATACTAAACAAATGTCTTTTTAAACATAAAACAGCAAACGTCTTAAACTTGCCACGAGTCGGGTTAAAATCGTCAACAGCCTTATACCTCAAAGCAAACAAGCATTCTTGTACAATATCATCATTAGCCAACCCAGCAATCACAAATTTCCTACAAAACATATCAATATACGGTTTCATGTACTTGCAAATTTCATCAAACGCAGTGGTATTATTTTCATATTTGATTTTTTTTATCAGATCAAAAATATCATTTTCTTCTTTACCGATAGTGGCGTCCCCAATGGGACTTTTTTTCATTTTGTCTCCTTTCCTTTTAAATGACAAAATAATATAGAATTTGCAAACCACTGATCTAATAGTCGTTCTGGGTTTATTCCATAGTTAAGACATCTATAGATTTCAGATAGATAATCCATTATTTGGTTTATTTTAACTATATCAAAACGTGAGGCTTCAATTGTTATTCTTTTCTTGTCTTCTTCTGTCAAAACTAGTCTTTCAATTGTTTTGGGAGAAGTCAGTGCTATGAATAGATATCTTAGGTGTTCGTCTAGGCCACTCAAAAAAGTTTTAATATTTATTCCTGATATGAATATATCATTTATTATCTTATATCCTTCTGCAGGATTCGGTTTGCCATTGTCTCCGATTATAGAAGAAACCAAACGGTGATACACATCATCATTTACTACTCCAAATAAATTTCTCGCCATCTCAGCGCTTATTGTTTCTTTTCCGGAATAACTTGCTAATTTATTTAAATACTGAAGTGCATCACGCATGCTTCCGCCTGAAAGCATAGCACATAACTTAATCGCCTGATCGTCTACATTAAGATTCTCGGCTTTTGCGACTTCGTTTAATCTCTGTACTAGTTGAGTCCAATATATTTTTTGAAAACCATGAGACTGGCACCTAGAAATTATAGTACTAGTCATTTTCTGGAGTTCCGTTGTGCATAAAACGAAACACAGATGAGGGGGAGGTTCTTCAATTAGCTTAAGTAATCCTTCTGCACCTGCCGGTGAAAGCGAGTGACATTCATCAATTATATAAAATTTCTTTCTGGCAGAAGCAACAGGAGCATAATATGCATTCTTTTTTAGTTCTCTTACTTCATCTATTTTCCCACCGCTTGCGGCATCAATTTCCTCAACATCACTGTGATGACCAGAAAAAATCAATTTACATTGTTCACAAATGCCACAAGGATTTGAGGTAGGGCCATTTACACAATTAACCATTGCTGCCAATATCCGGGCCATCGAGGTTTTTCCCGTGCCTTTTGACCCCCAGAATAAATATGCATGATGTAATTGATTATATTCAATTGCATTTGATAAAGTAGTTACAATATTTGGTTGCCCTATTATATCAGATAGTTTACGAGGTCTATATTTGTTCGCAAAATCCACTACTTTTCTCCAATTGGATTAATTTGTTCTATTTTTATATCTTTTAGCTCTACTGCCTTGTCACTTTCGTCAAAAAATTCTACAAATTCTTCATGTATAAGTATTTTACTCCCATTGGTTTGTGATGCCAATTGAATAAAAAGACCATCTTTGTTTTTATATAAAAAAATTGGAGAATCAAGCTCACTATTAATTTTTACGACCTCATTCTCAAAAATAATAACAGAATTAGCATCAATAGAACATTTTATTCCCAATGGAAATCTTCCGACTATAAAAAATCCCTCTAGTGACATATTGTTAATCTCACATGTATGAAACATCTGTAGTAGGTATCCCTATATTAGATAGTATTTTACTTATTTCTATATTTTTTTGATCAATAGTCATATAAGTATTATCTATTTCAAAAATTTTCCCGATATACTTTTGCTTATATAATTCCCATTCTAAACTTTCTATTTCTTTTTCGCTATCAGCATTAGAGTTGTTTGTCTTTTTTAATAGATGAATTATGCATCCGCCTAATTCAAGACATTTTTCTATCTCATTCTTGTGTCTACAATCAGTTATTATATTTATTTCACGGGAATTAGCTGATAAATCCATATTTCTGAATAGAGCATCAACCCAAATGTCTTTACAAAACATTCTGCGCTGCATTTCGCCTTGAACTTGCATAACTTCTCTAGCGGTCATAAACCCTATTTTAGGTTTGTCCGGATTATCATTATATTTTGTTCTAAAATATATGTATACATTTTCCCATCTAAAATTAGTTAAACTGTCTTTATCACAATCAAACCCGTTACATTGAGCATACGTTAATCCCAAAACTTCCATGCAATATTTTTTCAACAATGCAGCAAAAGAGCGTTCTATAACTTTACTAGTAGACACACTCTTAATATAGTCACATCCGCTGCTTTTACCCGATTGTTTTTGTCCAGCAAAAGCTATTATATGCATTTATTCACCTAAATATATTTTGATTGGTAAATTATCTCTTATTTGTTTTCTAATTTCGTCTTTTGCTTCATCTGCAAATTTTAATTCTTCATAATCTGTTTCAAAAGAATATCTTCCTGACCCGTCACCATCTACTATTACTGTAAATTGCCCGCCAGAACCCATTTTACCACATTCAGATATATACATAAACAGTTTACATATATCTGCTAGATCATCTGTAGAATTAGCGGTTACTCTTATATCTATAAATTTTTTCATGTTCCAGGAACTTCTCGTACTGCAACTTCGCCTTTTTTATCTAACTCAAAATAAGTAGCATCTTTTACTATTTCACCAGTTTTATGCAATGTCTTTTTTTCACCAGATGATGAATCTTTTACTGTAACATCCTTTTTGTATTTCATATACCATGGTTTTCCATCAAGATCTCCAAGGTAACATCCCACATCATCAACTAGAAAAACTTCAGCAGCAGTTTCTTTTTCTCCAGAAGCCAACGCATTATCAACATTCAGTTCTGTTACATATTTTCTTGCCGCAACAAGTGCCTCAGCTTTTGAGTTAAATTGTTCTATAGCATAAGGAGTTCGTGGCACTGACCATCCAGAAGTAACTCCTTCCCTTTCTATTACTTGCCATCTTTTCATATTATTGCCTTTCTAAAAAGATATTATACATTAATCTCTAAAATCTATGTGTTTTTCTAGAGCATCTGGTATATTTGGATTGTTATACCAATTTAAACCAAAAGTATTAACCATAGACGTTTGGTCTCTTAAATCAAGAGGCAAAATGGAATATGGCTTTTCAGGATCTATTCTTTCCATAGCAGCAATTACCAATGATATTTTATTATTTCTTGGTTTATCATGCCATTCACTGGGCTGTTTGAACCAAATAAAATAATCATATTGGTTTGTTAATCTCATTGGAAGTTTATCCGTCTGCATTTCATACGGTCTAGAACTATCAGACTCTTCTTTGTTTGTTATAATGTAGGCTACTAATTTAGAGGGGTCAATATGACCGAATCTTTCTGGATAAAACTCCACTAATTGTTTAGCAAATTCTTCCCATTCTGTAAGTCTTTCAAATTCTGGTACTTGTTGAGCCATGTAACTTTCTCCTTAATTGTATTAAATTATACTATAAAATTTTTAAAAATCAAAGTGCTTCTATTTCTTTTCTTATTAGTACCCATCTTCCATCTAAAGGAATTTTCTCAGAATTTAAATCTATCAAATTTTGTACTACACTATTTACTGAGTCAAATATTCTTTTATGATCAATTATTCCAAAAAGCCATGAAGGAGTATTTTCTTTTCCGCCCTCAACTATTATAAAATATGGTTTTTTTTGAGATAGTGCTGATTGAAGCTCGAAATAACTTCCGCACATATGGCATTTAGTATTTATATAGCATATAACAAAATCACATATATCAACGCAACGGTGGTCGCTTCTTACTATTTGTTTTACAAACTCTGAAAGGGTATCCCATTGTTTGTGCTTCTTTAGATTTTTTATTTTTATTTGTTCTTCATCAACTTCTTTTTTTAAACCAGTAACTTTATTAGTAGGATTTAAAAATTTAATTTTCATTTCCTGGCATTTATTTGTTATTTCTTTTCTCCATATTTTCCCTTGATCACTTGCATAATCAATTGGACCTATCAAATAACACAGAGAACCTTCTAACACATTAGGCATATCAATTTCCTCCTGGGTTCCATATGATGGGTTTTCCTTGTTCTTGTCGTATAGTGCTAGACTTTAATTTATTTATATGTTCTTTTTGTTCACTCATACATTGGCTTGCCTCCAAAACATTATCGATTATTTCGTGTAGTTTTGCCCTAACTATGTCATATTCCCCCGAAAGAAAAACTGGAGGAGCCAATAATTCTGTTGGTTCTCCCTCCTTTTGTGGGACAATATCAAAAAGAGTATTATTTACTTTTCCTGTTAAAGTTTCACTAGCAGCAATTATTAAACCCACAATAACTTTTTTGTCTGGATTTAATTCTTCGATTTTATGCTGGATTTTTTCCATGGCTCCTCCTTTAATTAAGATCAAGGTCAAGCATACTTTCTGCTCTTTCTATTATTATGGTTTTTCCCAGATAGTCCAGCTGATCGTCAAGTTTTTCATCTGGATATATCCATTGAGCAATAGGGCTTGGTCTACTTGAAATATTCATGTCATCTAGTAGAGAAAAAGATGGAGAATCTTTAGTAAAATACATAAAATCAATTCTAGATGTACTTAAATATTCTGTAAAAAAATCATATATATTAATCATTCTCAGATCAGACAAATATATAGAATGACTAAGTACCTGTGGTATAGTTTTTCTAGGTGCCAAACCTCTTATTTCGTGTTCTAGTATAATTGAATCTTCCTTAGCTATGGTTTGAGAAATTATTTTAGCGCCTTTAGTAATATTTAGTATGCTCTTTTTCCCATTCGGTTCTCTTAAAGCAGAATAACAATTAACTCCTGTAGGACTCAATAAATAAGATCCATGGACTTTGTTGATGTATTTTATAGTATCTTGCAATGTGTTAAAAATAATCATTTTTTCTTATACCATTTTTTCTTGGTTTTTATTTTTTCTACACCATTATCATCACATATTGTCTTACACGAAGGAAATTTAGAACAACTCCAAAAATTACCATACGTAGATGTCCGCTGAAAAACATCAGATTTACATTTTGGACATTTAAATGGTGCTACGATATGTTCTGCTTTTTTCTTTTCTATTGGATTTCCACCCTCACCATATGTAGCTTTATATTGACATCCTTCTGTTTTGCTTTTTCTCCCAGAACAAGTGAAAAATTTGCCATAATAAGAATGTTTTAAAAGAAGAGGCTGTTTGCATAAAGGACACATAAACTCGGTCTTTTCATTATCTTGTTTTAAATTTTTAGCATTCTCAAGACCATTTAATAAAGAGTCATAAAACTTGTGCAATAATTCGCTTTTTGTTTTATTACCACTGGCAATATGGTCTAATTCCTCCTCAAGTTTTGCTGTGAACTTTGTATCTATAAAATCAAATTTGCTATTTATTAGAAATTCAACAACATTAATCCCCAAATCTGTAACCGTTATGGTCCCCTTATTCATAGATATGTAATTTCTGTCTTT
>Ga0172379_10005605_pt1 | contig 17443 bp, 14 predicted proteins | sample GrowelOW334metaG_FD_119756 | JGI IMG/M metagenome (GOLD analysis project Ga0172379, IMG submission 119756) | Groundwater microbial communities from an aquifer near a municipal landfill in Southern Ontario, Canada - Groundwater well OW334 metaG | ecosystem: Environmental > Aquatic > Deep... | reverse complement strand
GGCAGAAAGAAAATGTATCCACTTGAGTACCTCCGGTGATAGGGGCCTTTCTCTCCCTTCACAAGAAGTAACGTTCTCTACTATTTCCCTTGCTTCATTCCCACAAGCTTCGTCGCACTAATGTTATTTTCTTTAATAGGGGTTTTATGGAATAAAGCCCGAGGAAGGTATATGTTCGCTATGACACCGACTGGCCGGAGGTCGGCGAGCCGCAGACCGGGAGGAATTCGTGGATACTCAGAACCAGTATGTAGTCAGGCTTGAGGATGTGCATAAGAACTATGCGCTTGGAAAGACCGAAGTACAGGCTCTTCAGGGCGTGAGTTTTGATATTCTTAGGGGCGATTTCATATCCATCGCGGGACCTTCCGGTTCTGGAAAAACTACTGTGCTCAATCTCATAGGCTGCGTGGATACGGCCTCTTCGGGAACGGTGAGCGTCCTCGGCCAGCGTACCGATACTCTGAATGACGAAAAGCTGACGGCACTGCGTCACAAAGGTGTCGGATTCATCTTCCAAACATTCAATCTCATTCCTGTTCTCAATATTAGGGAAAACATCGAGTTGCCCGCCATGCTCGATAGCACCGACGTGGGCATGAGCAAAGCCGAACGAGAAGAGTGGGTGGCCCATCTTATCGAGAGCGTCGGTTTGGAAGATCGGATGAATCACAAGCCAGCGGAGCTCTCGGGCGGCCAACGACAGCGTGTCGCCATAGCGCGGGCTCTTGTCATGCGCCCGCCTTTGGTTTTGGCCGATGAACCGACGGCGAACCTCGATTCGGCCACCGGGGAGAGCATTCTTGAGCTTATGAAACGAATGAACCGCGAATTCGGAACAACGTTCATTTTTAGCACGCATGATGCGGGTATTGTCGCTATCGCCGACCATGTCATTCGCCTGAAAGATGGAAAAGTAATCGAAAACCGGCGCGTCGACGAAAAGGCGGCGGTATGATAGCCGCCAAAATGGCATACGGCAATCTCTTCCTTCATAAGGCGAAGAGTCTGCTGCTGGGTACGATAATGTGCCTCGGCATTGCCGTTCTTTTTGTCGGGAATTCCCTCATCGACACGGCCATCGGCGGGCTGCGCAAGATGTTCGTGGAGGGATTCACGGGCGATCTCATGGTCACTGGGCCCACGGCTTTCCCGACGACTATTTTCGGCGAAACCGCCGGAGGGGAGCAGGTGATACCGCACATCGCCAAATTCCCTGACTACGAGAAGTTCCTCGCCTCGGAAAAAGGCGTAGCGGCAACGCTACCCCTGCTTGGCGGCCAGGTTGAAATGGGCTTGGGCGAGCAGGTCATCGGCCGCGGATCGGCCTTCGGCGTCGACGTTGAGCGATATAAGAATTTCTTTTCGGGCAATGTCACCATTGTGGACGGCTCTTGGCCAAACAAGGGGGATCTTTCCTGGATCGTCATTTCGGAGACTTCGGCCGCCATGCTTTCCAGGGCGGCCGGAAAGAAAATAGGCCCAGGGGAGAAGATCATCCTGAGCGCGTTGGGCGACACTGCCGGCATTGTGATCCGTGAGGTGAAGGTGGCGGGGATAGTGCGCTTCAACCAAAGCAACCAACAACTCGCGAGGATATCGCTCGTCGATGCGGATACGATGCGTGATCTTCTCGGCTTCGCCAGCCTGCGCGACACTGCCGTCAAATTGACCCCAGACCAGCAGCAATTCGTGACGGCCTTCGATCCCAGCTCCCTTTTCGACAATCCAACTCCAGCGGTTGATTCCACGGCGCAAAGCGCACCTGCCGCGAATGCTGGAGCCGTCGCGAGCCAAGAGCCTGCTTCGACAGCAGTCGCTCCCGTCCCGGCCTGGCAATATCTTCTCGTCAAGCTCGCCCCGGGGGCCAGCTCTTCTAAAGTGCTCGCCGATCTCACGAAATATTCCGCCGGGATCGATGAGGGCGACCATGTGCAGGATTGGATCGCCGGAGCGGGAACCGTGGCCCGCACGGCGGTCACCATCAGACTAATTTTCGATCTGATGATATTCATCGTCGCGGTGATCGTGATCATGATTACGATGAACGTGCTTGTCGTTTCCATAAGTGAGCGAGTACCGGAGATAGGAACGCTCCGAGCATTGGGCGCGAAAAAACAATTCATTCGAAGGATGATTCTTCTCGAGACGACGTTTCTCGCGGTAATCGCGGGCGCGTTCGGCCTTTTGCTGGGCTATGCCATACTCCTGCTCATGAAAAAATCAGGGATCGCGGCGCCGAACTTATTCTTTGAGGCCATTTTCGCTGGAAAGAACCTCGTCCCCGTGATCTCCCTTTCAGGCGCTATCAAGGCTTTCCTTTGGATTTTCGGGATGAGTATTCTCTCTTCGCTGTATCCCATCGCCCTCGCGTTGCGGATAAAACCCGTGGTCGCCATGCAGGGCGAATGAGGAGTCGATCATGATTCGATCAACAATGGCGCTGCGCAACACACTGAGGCAACCGCGTAGGACCATGCTCCTTGGCGGTGCGATAGCGTTCGGCATCGTCATCATAAGTCTGGCGAGCGGCTTTACGTCCGGAATGGATGTGGCTGTCCAGAATAATGTCACCCTTTTTTCCGCCGGTCATGTCCTCGTGAGTGGAATAGCGGCGAGCGAAACAGGGAGGGCTCAAAATCGCATCTCGGACGCTTCGCTCGCGCAAGCGGCCAAGGAAATACTTCCCGAGGCGGTAAGCATTTCCGAGACCGCTCAATCGCAAGCCACGGTGGTCTTCGGATCGAGGGAACAGCAGCTCCGCGTCAGGGGTGTCGATTGGGCTACCGACCGGCTGTTCTCCCAGAATCTCATCCTCACCTCGGGAGATTGGACAGCGGCGAAAGCCGATCGAGCCATTATATTGGGCGCCCAATCGGCGCGTCGGTTCGGTCTTGGCCTTGGGGATTCGGTGTTCGTGAAGTTATCAACCGTTTCGGGGCAGCAGAACGTGATGGAGTACAAACTTGGCGCCGTCTATGACGACAGCGCGGCTGGCGGCATGACGACGGCGCTGGTGCCTCTTGCGGATCTCCTTTCGGATCTCAACATGAAGCCAGGCCAATATCAGTCTCTCGCCGTATTTCTGCCCGATGCTTCCCAGGCCGATTCAGCCGCCGCGAAATTGACTATTGGCCTTAAGAAAGCCGGATATTCGATGTTGGATGCTTCAGCTTTAGCCGCTGCTAACCGGCAATCGTTAGCGGGCAATCAGTCAGCTGGAGGCCAGACCACGAATTCGCAGACTGCTGGACCGCAGGGAGGAACCGTTAGCGGGCAAACCGCCGCGCAGAACAATGGCGCTTCTTCAATCACGGCGCAGGCTATTGCGACGAAGCGAGCCGCGCGCCGGCAAGCTTTGGCGGGGAATAGCTCAACGACCTCAACGACGGTTGGTCCTGTCCCCTCCGATGCGGGCGGTCCTATGGCCGGTCTGTCAGGACCAGGCGGAAATGCTGGGAATCCGGGTGGAGGATTTGGCCGTTCTTTCATGAGTCAAATATTCGCCAATGTCCCCGCCGGAACGACGTTTTATCGGGTGGCCACGGTCACCGAGCTGTCGGGCCAGATGGGCGCCGTACTCGGTTCCGTTCGTTGGATAAGCATCACGATCTTCGCGATAATGCTCGTCCTGGTAGCCGCCGGAATCACGAATACCTATCGAATGGTGCTCATGGAGCGGACGAAGGAAATCGGCATGCTTCGGTGCATAGGATTCAAACGTTCCGATATTTTCTGGATTTTCATCTTTGAGGCCGGGCTTATCGCCATCGCGGGGAGCCTGGCGGGCATTGTCGTGAGCCTCCCCATCGGCTTACTCGTTCATCTAGTGCCTTTCAACCCTTCGGGAAGCCTCGGTTCGGCCTTGTCCCGTGGAAGACTCACCTTTGCGCCACAGCTTTTGTCGCTGGCATTCATCTGTCTGGCGGTGATCGCGGCTTCGGTATTCGCGGTATTGGGGCCGGCAAGAAAGGCAGCCCGCTTGCTTCCCGTGGAAGCGATGCGGACAACCGCGTGATAGATAAAAGGAGAAAAGAATGAAATTGCATCGCACCCATTTTTCCGGTAAGGCGAGCTTGATACTCCTGCTTGCTCTCGCGGCTACCAGCGCGAGAGCCCAGGAAGGCCCCCCTGCCGGAGGACCTATGATATTTGGGAACGCCCAGGGTCAAACTTCGACGCCGAAGCCCGCCGATATAAAAGATTATTCGGCCACCGATTTTCTCACTCTCGTAAGGCAGACGGACATACGATCGAGCTTCTATGGCTCCGACATGACCGCCACGATCACTATGGTCAACGTCAGTCCAGACCGTGGGACGACAACGAGAAAGCAGATCATCTACCGCCGCGACAAGGATAACGCCTTCCTTATGCTAACGCTCGAGCCCGAATCGCGGAAAGGGCAAGGATTGCTGCTCGTTGACCAGAACATGTGGCGCTACGACCCGACGAGCCGCAAGTACACCCACACCAGCCTCAAGGACACCTATGACAACTCGACCGTTCGCAATAACGATTTTAAGCGATTTCAGAGGGCAATGGATTATTCCGTGACCTCAGTCGTGAGCGGTACGCTCGGTAAGTATGCCGTTTGGATCGCCGATTTAAAGGCAAACAACGATGAGGTTCCTTTCCCTTACATCAAGATTTGGGTTGAGAAGGATCGACAGATCGTGCTCAAGCAAGAAGAGTACAGTCTTTCGAAAAAACTGCTGAGAACAGCGTACTATACAAGCTATGTCCAGATAGGAAAATCCTTTGTCCCGACCGTCCAGATCTATCAGGATGGGCTTATTCCCGAAAAGAGAAGCCAGATGACCTATACGAACATTTCCACAAAGCCAGTGCCCGATGATGTCTTCACGAAAAATTATCTCGAACGAATGAGCCAGTAGGAGGGGTTATGTACCCAGTACGAATCAGGAAAGGTCCATCTATTGGCTCGGCATCGTTTTTGATAGCTTCCTGCGTTTTGGCGCTTCTTCCTTTGGCCGTCAGCGCGCAGGATCTATCGGCGCCGCTCGATGAAAACTCCCTTTTTGGGGGCGGAGGCGACCTTGTAACAACGATTGATGCGAAAACCGCGGCCGAGGGCGTTCAACTCGTCAAAGATACCACGACCTATCCTATATTCACCGTGCAGGGCGACGCGGGGGCAGGAGCCTATGGCTCACTCATCCCCTTCGGTGCCACTTCCAGCGACAGCCAATCGGTGTTTGGAATGGTATCCTTAAGCGGCCTCACCGTTGATTTTCTGCCCAGCAAGGATCTTCATTTTGAGGCTTCCCTCGATGGCATCTTCATGCCCGGCGACGCGAGAGACGTTACCGCGACCGCCTATGCCGATCTGAGAGCTTCCGAGTTCACAAGGCTGTATATCGGAGGTACTTTTACTTATAAACCGCAAGTCTCTGATCTATCCACACAGACACAGGACGCCAATCTCGCTCTCGACGAGCTTTTCGTCGATACGGCGATCGACAGGAAGGTTTTCTTCAGGATGGGCAAGCAAAGGATAAGCTGGGGAGTAGGCAATTGGTACAAACCGGCCGATGTGTTGAGCCTCGCGGCCGTCGATCCCGACAATCCGACCGCGGCCCGCGAAGGGCCTTATGCCTTGAAAGTGGATACGCCGTTCGGCAAGCTGAACCAGGCAACACTCTATGTCGTTCCGCCGCTCAATGGCGATATGACATCCTTCTCGTTCGCAGGTAAAGCTGATGTGGTTGTCAGCAATTTTGAGCTCAATTTCGGGGCCTTTGGCAGGACGGATATGCAAGCCAAGCCCCGGGCGATGTTCATGTTTACCGGCGCGGTGGGACCTTTCGATGTCTACGGCGAAAATGTAGTCGCCTATGGTTCGGACAGAACCTACGTGCAATCGGATGGCTTTGGCGGCTATACAACGTACACAATCGACAATGTGCCCGTATTCCAGTCGACGATAGGGATAAAGTACAATTACGCCGACTCGAACGGGCTCTCGTTTGCCATTCATATGCAAGGCTACTACAATGGAACCGGCTACCAGGATTCGTCCATTGTCAGCACGGCGCGAGGGTTTAGCGCCGTCAAGAAAGAGGCCTTGGGAGTGACTTCCTCCGACTTTACTCAAGCGGGCATGTACTACCTCGCGGGCAGCGCATCGGTTGGTGGACGTTGGGGAGAAGGGAATAAACTGACACAATGGACTCTGGGCGCCTACGCCCTGGCGAACTTCTCCGATATGTCCTTCCGCACGAAACCTTCTTTCGCCCTATCCATCGGCGACCAGGGATCCAAGCTGGACATGACGCTCTCCGCGCTCTCAACATTCGGCGCAAAGTATTCAGAGTACGCGCCGAGAGGGAATACGGTGACACCCGACCTCGAAATGACGATTCTGCAGGATTTCGTGGCGTCGGTATCGGCTCCAATCCAGTTCAACAGCGATTATTCGCTTAAAAAGGTCGGGCTCGACTTCAGTCTTGTCTGGAACGCCGTCACGTTCAAGTGAGGGAGGTGCGTTGTGAGAGGGAAAATTCTGATCGTTGAGGATACCGTTGAACTTGCCGATCTGTATGCTCTTTACCTTGGGAAGGAAGGGCTGGAATGCAGAATTGCCCTCGATGCCGAATCGGGGCTGCCTTTAGCCCTGGCCAAGGAGCAAGGCTGGAATCTCATCATTCTCGACATAAACTTGCCAGGGATGGATGGCTTCGAATTTCTCGAACAACTGCGCAAGACTTCCAACGTCCCTGTCATGATCCTGACCGCCAGGGAGGCCGAGGAAGATGTCATCCATGGCCTCGGCGTTGGCGCCGACGATTTCGTCACGAAGCCATGTCCGCCGCGCGTTCTCGCTGCCCGCGTACGCGCGTATATTCGCAGGTCCCAAGTCCCGGCACAAAGCAAGGAAGGAGCGATGTGGCGCTTTGGCCCTTTCGAGCTGGATTCGGAAGCTCTTTTTCTCGCGAAAAATGGAGTGCCCATCAACCTTTCACCTCGGGAATTCGGTATCCTTCAGGCACTCATCGAGGCGAAGGGGAAATCCTTCACTCCGGAAGAGTTGTACGATAAAGTATGGGGACAGAATTTTGGCGACGTGAGCGCCGTTGGCGTCTACATTCAGAGATTGAGGCGAAAAATCGAAGACGATCCGGTAGCGCCCCGTTATATCCAGACCCAGTATGGGCTCGGATACCGATTCAATCCGGAGATGATCGCATAGGAGAAAAACGTGAGGCTGAAGACGCAGTTCGCCGTTCTTACTTCCGCGGTGACGCTTCTACCGATCCTTTTCGGCGTCCTTTTCTTCGGTTTCCAGCAGGCTCCGCGGGATCCGCGAGCCCCGACGCGAGAATTCATCGCGGCTCTCTTGGATAAGGTGAATGCGGGCGAATCGCTCACGATCGAGGCTATGAAGGTCGAGGCGGAAAATGTGGGCATGCCGCTTCGGGAAGTAGCGCTCCTCAAGCCAGATGGAACGGTGCTCCTCTCCACATTTCGCCATATTATTCCTGGAAGCCAGATCCAGCTGAATGACTTAACCCCCCAGGCCAACGCCAATCCAAATAGGGCTGACGACCGAAACAGCGGACCCCGACCGGAACTGAAGCTCATGCCAATCGATTCAGGACGGTCGGATAGTCTTCTCATTCTGTTCGACATCCAGCCATTCTGGACGAAACAGGACATCCGCAATAGGACGGTGATATTCATCAGTAGCTTCGCTTTCGTCATTTTCGCCGTAGCGGGAGTCATCTCCCTTTTCATCCTTCGTTCCATCAGCAGGGCGATCAAGACGCTCGAAAAGGATACGGCCATAGTGGCGACGGGAGATCTCGATCATGAGGTAGCCGGCTCGGGCAATCATGAGATTCTCCTTCTGGCCAAGTCCATAAATCTCATGAGGCTAAACCTCAAGGATATGCTGGTTCGCAGATCCAAGATGCTCATGGGGGTAAGCCATGACCTCAAGACGCCTATAGCCCTGATCCAAGGGTATGCGGACGCCTTGGCTGACAATGTCGCGAAAGACAAAGAAACTCAGGGAAAATATATCCAGATAATCCAGCGCAAGGCGAAGCAGCTTGAGGATCTGACAGGGGAAATCATCGATTTTCTGAAGATTGGCGGGGAAGGGAGCATTTCCGTACAGGAAGTGGACTTGAGAGAGTTGCTGAGAACCTTGGGGCAGCGCTTCGAGAGCGATGCACTCCTTCTTAAGCGGCGCCTGACCTGGGGCTTCGGCGAAAACGCCGCCCAGGAGCCAAGCTTCGACGTTCCTACGCTCGCGATGAACAGGCTTTTGGTCGAGCGGGCCTTGGAGAATCTGATAACCAATGCCTTCAAGTATTCCAGGGATGAAGGCCAGATCGCTTTCAGGCTTATTCAAAACGAAGGGAAGCCCGCTTTCTCAGTTGTCGACGATGGAATGGGTGTGGCCGACGAGGATGTGCCGTATGTATTCGATGCCTTTTACAGAGGTTCCCATTCGCGGTCCGATGGGGGGCATGGATTCGGGCTCACTATCGTCAAAGCAGCCGCCGACCTTCATGGATGGACAGTGTCGATAGGAAAGCGCCGGGATGGCAAGAACGGCACCGAAGCGCTTTTTGTGATGGGTTGAAGCCAAGCGGCGCCGAAGCGCGGGCGGCAAGGGGGGGCGGGCGCGCAGGGCTGCGCGCCCGCCCCCCCTTGCCGCCCGCGGAGCCTCGTATGCGCGCCTTCCTAAGCGCCGAAGCGCGCCTTCGTGGTCCAGAGGCCGAGCGCGGGATTCGGGACAAAGAATACGCGCTCGCCGTTGGGCATTTCGTTCCATCCTTGCTTCATGCGTTCGACATCGTATTTTTTCCGCATTTCGGCGAGAGCCGCGTATCGATAGCCCACGCTTTCGACCTCGGCCCGCGAAAGGCCAGGGCCGGGCGCGTAGGTGATCTTGAATCGCCCTTCGCTGGATCCATGGATGAGGTGGGCGGCGGCCGAAAGGCTTGAGGCCAGGTCTTCATTGCAGCGCACGAATTCGCGGATCTCGGCCGAAGTCCTGTATCCATACTTCCTGATCAGGGCGTCGATTCCACTATCCTCCCCGAAATGCGCCAACCCCGGCGCCAAAATGATGAGTTCGCCCCCGTCGGCCATGGCCATGCGCGTCCTGTAGACCGCCTTGTTGCCGAGCCATGTGCTCCTGAATTCGGCGGGGTCGAGCCATACGACAGCCTTGTCGATGCTTTCATCGAGCTGATCGATGTTCACCTGGCGCGAAAGGGCGGCGGCCTTTTCGAAGCATTCGGTATCGTCGCCAGCGTAAAAGCCTTTCATGACGAGCTTGCCAGCATCATTGCGGGCCATCACCGTCAGGATCCAGAGTATAGGCGGCAGTTTCCTGGACACGAGTTCGAGCGCCCTGTTGAGCACCCGGCGCACAGGAGTGTCCGCCCTGCCCATCATCTTTTCCATTCCGTATGCGGCCCCGAGGAAGTGGCTCTTGTCGATAGCTTCCTTCCCTCCGGTGCCGACGAAAATGTTTTTGGCATGATTGGCCATGCCGACTACCTCGTGCGGAACAACCTGCCCAACGGAAATTATCGCGTCGTATTCCCCGCTTGCCAGCATCTTGTTGGCCTGGACAGGGTAGTCGTAGTCCACAACACCGCCACCGACCTCTCGAATGAAAGCGGAAGGTATCCGGTCGAGCTCAACGATATCTTTTCTCCAATCATGGACTAGAAATAGCTCGAGCGGCGTGCGTGGGTACATCGAGGAGATTTCCGCCCTCGTCATGGGCGCGTGCGTTCCGATGGCGGGCAACACGGCCGCAAGTCGTTCGCCCAAGTTCCCATAGACTAGATCGGTGATGGCGCCCGCCTGGGAATGGACACGGGTGATATCGGGCGGAACGGCGATGACGTGGTTTGCTCCGCCGATTCCCGCTAGGGCTTGCTTTACCAATTCAATTAGGATTTCACGGCTTATCTCTTCCTGGGCCGAACCCAGGGATGCGAACATCATGGAAGCTCCTCGACGCGAACGCGTCTCTGATTTCGTCTTTGGTCAAATATAGCGGTGCCGAGCCGCTCATTCAAGATTGGTTCCAAATCATTCAATGCTTGACCAGATCAGTCTTCCGCGATATAGCAAATACTACGAAAAGGGAGGAACAATGAAAGTCTTGAGCAAATATTCCATAGGAACCGGCGACAGGTTCGGCAGGCAAGGCGAAGCGCAGATCCATGCTTTTCAGCTTCTCGCCGCGAAAGGTGTCGAAGCTTCCATCGTATGGAATAAGAGCAACCGCGAGCACGTGATAATCGGCACAGGCCCTCGCGACCAGAGGGAAGCCGCCGATGCCGCCATCGCCGCTACCGGCTTTACAGGACAATATTGCGTGGATGCCGACCATATCGGCCTACAAAATGTCGACAAATACATACCTTGGTGCGATTTCTTCACCATCGACGTCGCCGATTTCATCGGGAAGCCAGCTTCGCCCGAAAGAATAGCGGCTTTTCTTGCGGCGCGTGGGAACCTCGTTGGAGATAAAACCGCTCCCGTGGCGATTTCATCCGCAACGATGGAAAAAAGCGCGACTAAATATCTCTATGCCATCGATGAGGCCGCGAAGGTTTACGCGAGGATACTCGAAGGCAAGCCTGACGGAAACTTTCACATTGAAGTCTCGATGGACGAGACCGATCAGCCCCAGTCTCCGGCCGAATTGGCGGTCATTCTCGCGGCCATCGCCGATGCGGGAATACCTGTCCAGACGATAGCCCCGAAGTTTTCCGGGCGCTTCAACAAGGGCGTGGACTATGTCGGCGACGTTAAAGGTTTCCTGAAGGAATTCGAGGAAGATGCCACGGTAGCCATCTGGGCGGCAAAGGCCTTTTCCCTCCCCGCGAGCCTCAAGCTTTCAGTCCACTCCGGAAGCGATAAATTCAGCATCTACCCGGGAATCAGGGAAATCATCAAGAAACTCGGCTGCGGTTTCCACCTCAAGACGGCGGGCACCACATGGCTCGAGGAACTCATCGGCCTGGCTGAAGCGGGCGGAGAAGGCCTCGCCTTGGCCAAGCGCGTCTATGCCGAGGCATATGCCCGCTACGATGAACTTGCGGGACCCTACGCGAGCGTGATCGATATTTCCATGGCGCGGCTGCCCACGCCCGCGGTGGTGAACGCCTGGGATTCAGCGGCCTATGTGTCAGCGCTGAGGCATGACAAGAAGAATCCGCGCTTCAACCAAGACCTTCGGCAGCTCCTCCACATCGGCTATAAAGTCGCGGCCGAGATGGGAAAAGAGTATATGGATGCCCTTGAAACCTACGAGGAAAGCATAAGCCGCAATGTGAGCGTCAACCTTTTCGAACGACACCTGACGCCGCTCTTTCTCGGATAATCCGGCATGGATCATGGAAGCGCCCGCTTCAGAATAGGGATTCGAGGCCGGCTTTTGGCTTTCCTGGGCATAGCGATCGTTTTGATCGTCGCTATGGAAATCGTTGCCCAGCGAGCGACCTACAAGGTTGCCGAAGAGTATGAAAGCCGCCTCGACCACTATCACCTCGTCCATAGAATGCGCATGGATCTCAGCGCGTTCAGGGCTGACAGCGATCGCTTCATAAGGGATCCCAACTCCATGCAGGTGGAAGCTCTCTACGAAGCGATCACGGCGCTTTCCGCCCTCGATGATTCCATAGCCCCCCTCGAAGACCTATCCATTGAGGCGGGGTTCGAAGTGAGGGCGACGGGTTACGGGCTTAATGCTTATTTCCCCCTCATCGCCAAGTCAATTTCATATAGAGTCGCGGGTCGGAACGATTATTACGCCGATTTCGTCCGCGCGGACAGGATCGCGGGTTATGTGGATATGTATTTATCGCGGCTCCTCAGCATCCTCATGCGGGACGGGGAGGAAAGCTTCCGGGCTGCGGCGCGGCGATCCAAAGCGATTAACGAGGCTATTCTCTTTGGGATGATATCCGCGGGCATCCTCCTCCTTGGCTATGTCTATGTCGTGGCCAATTCGATAACGAAGCCAATAAGGAATTTGGCCAAGGCTTCGGAAAAATTGGCAAAAGGCGAACTGAATGTGGCTCCCATCAAGGTGGCTTCCAGGGATGAGGTCGGGATACTCGTGGAAAGCTTCTTCGCGATGAGCGCCAACATAAGGGCTTATATCGAAGGCTTGAAAGAAAAAGGCGAACTCGAAAAAAGGCTGCATGACGAGGAAACCAGCCTGCTTTCGATGGGAAAGGCTCTGCGCGAAGCCCAGTTCATGAACCTTCAGGATCAAATGCGACCCCACTTTCTCTTTAATGCCCTGAATTCCATCGCGAGGAATGCCCTTCTCGAGGGTGCTCCCGCAACCGAAAAGCTCGCCATATCCCTCGCAAAACTTCTGCGATCCACGATGAAGGAAGGCGGTCCCTATATCCCCCTCGGCGAGGAAGTCGATATCGTTCGCGAATATCTGAGCTTTCAGAAAGCCCGATTCGGGGAACGGATGGATTGGGAAATACGATTTGATGCTTCGCTCGGAGGCGTCAGAGTACCAAGATTTCTGCTTCAACCTCTGGTTGAAAACGCTGTCCGTCATGGTATCGAGCCCAAAGAAGACAAGACCCGAATTTTTATTTCCGTGCAAAAAAAGGGAGACAAGATCAAAGCTTTCGTCATCGATACAGGGTTGGGAATCGCGAGCAATGAGCTTATACGGCTGCGTCGGATCATCAAAACATCATCGTCGGAGGTTGTTCAGAAGAGCGCTGAGGCTGGCATGCATTCGGTGGGCGGCAAGCAGGGCGGCGCTGAAAAATCTGAGGTCGAGGGAGGTCTCATCGCCGGCGCCGGCATCGGTCTCGCCAATGTCGCCATGCGTCTTTTCATTCTTTATGGCCAGGAAGGGACGATCCAGCTATACTCCAAACAGGGTAAAGGCACGATAGTCAGGCTTTCGATTCCCATGAAAGGAGTATCTCGGTGGCCAGAATCCTGATCGCGGACGATGAAGATCTGGAAAGAGCCGCGCTCCGTTTCATAATGGCTGGAAGCGGACTGGATAGCGAATTTCTCATCGATGAAGCCAGGAATGGCCATGAAGCCCTGCGACTCGGTACGGATAACGACTATGACGCGATCTTCCTCGACATAAAAATGCCAGGCCTCAATGGGCTCCAGGTGGCTGAAGAGTTCCGCAGAGTCGGGATTTTTTCGCCTATTGTCATCATTTCCGCGTTCGATACATTTGAATATGCCCAGAAAGCGATTCGTCTCGGTGTCTATGAATACTTGCTGAAGCCTGCCAGCGTCGAAGAAGTGCTATCGGTTTTACGGCGCACGCTTGAGTTGAGCCAGGAGCCCGAAGCTCTTTCCAGGAAGAAGGAAGAGTCGATCTCGGCGATATCCGACGCGGTAAAAAAGCTGGAAAGCGCCTTAGTAGGACAGATGAGGAATGGGAGTTTGGATGGAGGGGCGGTAAAGGAATATGAGAGCCTTTCGTCCCTGAATGGCCTGTCCCGTTCCGTGATTGCCCTCAAGGTCGGCTCCTCGCCTGGGCAGGGCGCTCAGACAATGGAGCGAGCGCTCATGGGCATAGCGATATCTTGCGCTGAAAAAGCCCTGCTTCAGTGTTCGCGAAAAGTCATCAGCGCCGAAGCTCGCGACTATGGCTTTGTTCTCATCTACGGATTTAACGCGCGTTCAGGCAGCGCGGAAGTCGCGGCCGGAAGGAATATCGGGGAAGATGATTGCAGTCCCGCGATGGGGGGATTTCAGCGGAATCTGCGAAACGATGTCTTCTGGCCTATCATTGAGACGATGAGTCGCAAGGTAAGGGACAATGCGTCTTCGATGATATTCTTCGGCCTTGCGGGCCCTTCGGAGGAGGTTGCGGACAGCCTTTTCTCCCGGGGCTTTGAAGGCGCGAGGCTCGCGTCGGCTGAATGTCCCGTCGTGAGGCTTGCCCCGCTCCCGCACCTCGCCGAAGAGGACATCTTGCATATCAGCGCGGCCGACGCGAGTCCGCGGAGCCTCGGCATGAAAGCCCTTGATTACATAAAGAGCGGCTATTCCAAGGATCTCACGTTGGTGTCGACAGCCGAGAAGCTTGGAGTCAATTCTTTTCATCTTTCGCACGCGATCTCCAAGGAATTGGGCATAGGATTCAGTGAGCTTCTTCGAAGGGTGCGCATCAACAAAGCCAAGGAGCTCCTGATCGGCGGAGGGAGCATCAAGGAAGCGAGCTATCTTGTCGGCTTTTCCGATCAAGCGTACTTCACCAGAGTTTTCAAGAAGCTCGAGGGTATAAATCCCCGGCAATTTATCGAACAAACCGCAAAAAAGTACAAAAAGTAGCCAAAACTATACAAAGCCGCATTCCCTAAAACTGATCGAAACTAAACGCAGGTTATTCTATAGCCACATTTTAAAAGGGAGGCAACACCATGAAAAATGGAAAGCTCATTCTCGCCCTCATGCTTGTCTTGGCCGTTCTGATGCCGGTCCAGGTTTTCGCCCAGAAAGCGATCGTGCTCAGGCTCGCCGAGACCCATCCAAAAGGCTACCCCACCGAAATGGGTGACGAGGAATTCGCCCGACTCGTGAAGGAACGTTCCGGTGGCAGGATTGTCATCGAAGTATATCCCGGAAGTCAGCTCGGTCAGGAAAAAGCGGTCATCGAGCAAGTCCAGTTCGGCGCCATCGACATCACCCGCGTTTCGGTGAGTCCGCTCGCTTCCTTCGTCCCCAAGCTCAACGCGTTCCAGATGCCCTACTTGTACAGGGATGAAGCGCACATGTGGAAAGTGCTCAATGGCGATATCGGCAACAGCCTGCTCGCCAGCCTCGAGCCTTTTGGATTCATCGGCCTCGGCTGGTTTGAAGGCGGCGCGCGCAACTTCTACAACTCGAAGCGTCCGGTCAAGACCCCCGCGGACCTCAAAGGTCTCAAGATCCGAGTGCAGGAGAGCGAGCTCATGATGGGACTCGTTTCCGCCTTCGGCGCGGTGCCGACCCCCATGGCCTATGGTGAAGTCTACTCCGCCCTCCAGACGGGCGTCGTCGACGGTGCTGAGAACAATTGGGCTTCCTACTATTCGACCAGCCACTATGAGGTTGCCAAATATTTCACTCTCGATGAGCATACGAGAGTTCCCGAGATCATCATTGGCTCCAAGATCTCCCTTGGCAGGCTCTCGAAGGCTGATCAGGACCTGATCAAGCAGGCCGCCGCCGACGCGGTGGCGTTCCAGCGCTCCGAATGGGCCAAGTACGAACAGGTCTCTATCGACAAGGTGAAAGCGGGCGGCGCGCAGATAACCGCTGTTCCCGACAAGGCTCCCTGGGTTGCCCTGATGGCTCCTCTTTACGCGAAGCAGAGCAAGGAAATCCAGGACTTCGTAAAGCAGATCCAGGCCGTAAAGTAAAGGCGTTCTCTCAAATCCCATGAGCGGTCCGGCCTGGCGCCGGGCCGCCTTTTCTTCACGGCCGCGTCACGTCGGCTACAGGATACACCCATGAAAGATCTGATCCTTAAAACGGTCAATGTGATCCATATTCTCTTGATGGAATTCTCGAAAATCCTCATCGTGGCGATGGTCCTCATTGTCTCCGCGAATGTATTCCTGCGTTATGTCTTCGACAGCGGGATTTTGTGGTCCGAGGAAGTCGCCCTCACGCTTTGCGTTTGGTTCATCTTCATCTCGATGGGCCTCGGCGTCAAACAAAGACTGAACATAACCATCAACCTCCTGGCGAGGGACAAAATGCCAGGATGGCTGAATTTTGCCCTCGACTTGTTGCTGGAACTCGTCGTCATCTTCGTCGGCCTAATCATGATTATCTACGGGAGCACGCTTGTCCGATTCACGATGACGTCCATCATGCCAGCGACAAAGTGGCCTGCTGGATTGCTCTATGTAGTAGTCCCTTTTGCCGGGATCACCATCGTGCTTGAAGCGCTCCTGCATATTCTTAAGTGGGATACCTACGATAAAGCCATCGACGATTATCTTTCCGGCGAGGGGAAGCTTAAAGATATTTTTGGAGGCTCCCATGAGTGATCCCGCAATCGCGACCGCACTGCTTCTGGGAGGTTTCATCCTCCTCATGATCCTGCGCGTTCCCATTACGTACTCTTTGGCTTCGGTGTCCCTTGCTACCGCCATTTATTTGAAAATTCCTCTCATGGCAATCGTTCAACAGATGGTTCAAGGAGTCCGTTCCTTCTCGCTTCTCGCGATACCCTTTTTCATCATAGCGGGCGAGATGATGGGGCAGGGCGGCATAGCCCGGAAACTGATAGAACTCGCCAATGTTTTCGTGGGCAGGATCCGCGGCGGCTTGGCCATGGTCAACTGCGTCGATTCAATGTTTTTTGGTGGTATTTCCGGCTCGGCCGTGGCCGATGTGGCATCCACCGGCACAATCATCATCCCCATGATGAAGATGAAAGGCTACGATGAAGACTTCGCCGTCGCGCTGACGGTGGCGAGCTCAACGCAAGGTGTAATAATCCCACCAAGCCATAACATGATAATCTATTCCATGGCGGCGGGTGGGGTATCGGTAGGGCGACTCTTCCTTGCGGGATATGTCCCTGGCATTTCGCTAGGCCTTAGCATGATGGTTATCTCGTACATCATCGCCAAGAAACGCAATTATCCCAAGGAAGACGCCGTTTCCTTCAAGGGAGCGCTGAAAATATTCAAGGACGCGGCCTTGGGACTCATGACCGCCGTCATCATCATGGGCGGGGTCATTTCCGGAATTTTCACGGCGACCGAATCCGCCGCCATCGCTGTCATCTATGCCTTCTTTATCACGTTCTTCGTATACAAGGAAATACCGCTCAAAGCCATGAGAGGCATTCTCTACAATTCGCTCAAGACTCTCACCATGGTCATGGCGCTGATAGCGGCCGCCAGCGCCTTCGGATGGCTGATGGCCTATCTGCGAATTCCCGCCAAGGCGACCGAACTGATCCTCTCCGTAACGACGAACAAATACCTGCTTCTGCTGCTTATCAATGTGTTGCTGCTCTTTTTAGGCATGATCATGGATATGGCGCCCCTCATTCTCATTTGTACGCCGATTCTGTATCCGGTTGTCGTGACAAGTCTCGGGCTTTCACCCGTGCATTTTGGGATCATCATGATGATTAACCTGGCGATCGGGCTTTGCACGCCTCCCGTGGGCTCCGCGCTCTTCGTCGGTTGCGCGGTTGGGAAGATCTCAGTGGAAAAAGTCACGAAAGCCCTACTCCCGTACTACCTCTCAATGGTCGTTGTGCTTATGCTTGTGACGTATATCCCGGAGATCACGATGTTCCTACCTAACCTAATAATGCCGGGAAATTGAGAGGAGTAGCTATGTCATTCATAGAATCGATGTTTTCGCTCGAAGGAAAAACCGTCGTCATAACGGGCGGCGGCGGCGGAATCCCCGGCAACCTGGCGAT
>Ga0172379_10005604_pt1 | contig 17445 bp, 10 predicted proteins | sample GrowelOW334metaG_FD_119756 | JGI IMG/M metagenome (GOLD analysis project Ga0172379, IMG submission 119756) | Groundwater microbial communities from an aquifer near a municipal landfill in Southern Ontario, Canada - Groundwater well OW334 metaG | ecosystem: Environmental > Aquatic > Deep... | reverse complement strand
TGAGTTTGGATTCGCACTCTTCGAGGCCTTCGATACCCCGGTATCGGCAGCCTTTCAGAATACGAACCAATTCTCAAAATCTTCGCAATCTATTGTTAAAATTTCAGCCGTGCAGAGTATAATATTCCCAGCCGCTGGCGCTCCGGGCATTTCCTGAAAGCTCGTCCACCTTTACAATTGCGGAATCGACACAATTAAAACACTTACAGACAGCGGAATTTTTGACTCTTTGCTTTAACGGGTTAAGTTAGGAACTGTTCAGGGACAGGTGCACAGCAAAGAAAGGTTCAGGATGATAAGGTTCGAAATGAAGACGCTCACTTTTTTAGCGGCGGTGATTGCCGGGATGACGCTTGGCAGTTTCTCCGGGAGCGCGCTGGCGGCGGCGGCGGGGGACAATATCCAGACGCTGAAGTTCAGCGCTTCTCCGAATCCGGTCGTGAACCCCGGCAAGGGCTGGGTCATCTATGGCGAGTCGCCGAAAGGGCATAGCCCGGAGGCGCTTGGCGTTTGCAGTTCGGCCTACACGCGTTTCAGGTGGAGCGCACTGGAGCCGGAGGAGGGTAAATTCAACTGGGCCCCAATCGACAACGCCCTTGACGCCTGGAGTAAAGCCGGCAAGCAGTTCGGTTTCGGCGTCATGTGCGAGAGCTTTCATTCCAACATAAAATACAACACGCCCAAGTGGGTTTACGATGCGGGCGTTCCCTCGATCCAGTACGACGGGTTCAAAGTCAAAGGCATGGTCGCGCCGAAGCAGTGGGACAATCCAATCTTCCTGGAGAAACTCAAGAACTTCATCGACGCGATGGGCAAGCGCTATAACGGCGATCCACGCATCTCATTAATAGACATCCGCTCCTATGGACAATGGGGCGAAGGACATCTGGGGCATTTGAAAGGTTCTGAAAGAATATCCCCGGACGGGCTTAAGCGGCACATCCGGATTCATCTGGACGCCTTCAACCGCACCCGGCTGTTTCTCCCCTGGGGCGAGAAGCTTTATGATTCCGTGTATGACTGGGCGGCAGAGCAGGGCGTCGGCCTAAGACGCGACGGCATCCTGGGCAACTCCAACGGTTCCGAACTGATCCGCTGCAAGGGCAGGGTGCCTGCTTTCGGAGAATGGTATGACAGCTACGACAGGCATAAAATGCAGGGGGGCTGGCAGTACGCCCGGGGCGACAAGCTTGAGGAAAGGATACTTGCAGACACCGTAAGGGGAGCCTTTACTTATCAGAACCTGGGCACCGGTTTATTCGTCAAAGAGAAACGGCCCCTCATCGACAAGCTGACGAACATGATGGGGTATCACTTTCTCCTGAACGAGGTTTCGCTCCCGCGGCGCATCACTTCCGGCAAAGATTTCGAAGCCTCCTTCCGCTGGGAAAACGCGGGGTTAGCCATTATTTTCATTCCGTGCAGTGTTACCGCCGCCCTGCTCGACAAGGATGGCAAAATTGCGGACAAGTGTCCGGTCAAAGGCTGCCATCCGGAGAAATGGGTTCCCGGCAAACAGATATCCGAGACCTCGACGCTCAAGTTCTCCGTTCCGCCCGGTTCCTATCGTCTGGCTGTCGGCCTCTTCTCCGACCCGGTGCGCCGTAATCCGGATATCCGGCTTGGCATCGAAAGCGATGCCGTCGATAACTGGCATATTCTGGGGAATATCAGTGTAACAAGCAATTAGCCGGTTTCGGCGTAATTGGCACTCCGGGCTGAGTCCGCCCCTGGCGGATCTGGAGTGCGCACAGGGGGGCGCACTGCGCAATCATAAAACACTGTATCATCAACTGCGGAATATTAGGATAAAGTTAAAGCAGCAACGCTTGACTTTTGCTTACAGAAAATTATGTTACGTTTACACACTAACCAAAATAAAGGGGAATTCTGTATGAAAAAGATGTTAACTCTGGTTTTGTCCGTAGCGGCAGTATGCTGTATGGCCCAGCAGGCTGAAGTTAGAATTGATGTGGACGGACTGAATAACGGTGTGGCGTTAACTCCGGTAAAATCGCCTCCTCTTTACGTCGGCAACGCTACCTGGCTGTCGGATAAGAAAGAATGCTATCTGGTTGTGTCCGGCGGCAAAATAACCGACAACTGGAGCGAGATGGAATTCAGTTTTATTCCTGAAAATGACGGGACCGTGGCGCTTGTTCTGCGCGGTCCGTGGTATAAGCCCGGAACAGAAGTAACCAACATGCCGGTGTGGGTGGCGTATGATGATTTGACCGCTACCGGCGCGGAAATTAAAAATCCCGGCTTCGAGGATGTCAATCCTGAAGCGACCGGATTCTTTAACGGCTGGGGCGGCGACCCGTCCAATATGGTTGTGGGCAAAGATGACTCGAAATCAGGGAAGAATTACGTTAAAGTCTGGCACAATGTTCCGGTCACTCAGAATATTGTCGTGAAAAAGGGTCAGAAAGTGACTATCAAATTCAGCATCAAGGCGATTGCGACAGATAAATTGACTCAATAGGCTATTTGTTTTCAGTCACATCGTTTTAGAGAAAGACAAAGGGGTGTGCGGTTTAACCGGACACCCCGTTTTTTTTATCTGAGAAGTTTTGAGTTATGCAAAAGCGAGGAGCGATGCTCTGGCGCCTGTCGTCAGTTCATCGATCAGATGCTTGACGGACACAATTTCCTTGATGCGGGAAACATTGCTTCCGGCCATGGCAAACCCTAAATCCATCATTCCCCTGGATGCGTTATCGAGCGCCTTTGCGATGCAGTAATTAACTTCTTTGGGCTTGCAGGTGTGCAGGCAGTGATATACACAGCCGAAATCAACCCGTTCGCCGCTGGTTATTTTTCTGACGAAATCATTCATAATGACTCTGCCGGGCATTCCCACCGGGCTCTGGATAATGACCACATCTTCATCATTTGCGGCAATATACGCATCTTTATATTCCTGCGACACGTCACATTCGTGAGTGCAGACAAAGCGCGTTCCCATCTGGACGCCGCCGGCGCCCAGTTTCATGACTCTGGCAATGTCCTTGCCGTCATAAATCCCGCCGGCCGCAATTACCGGAATATCGATATCGTTGCGGATAAAACCGCGAACGGTTTCAATTACTTTTTTCAGGATATTGTCAAGAGAATAGTTTTCTTCGTCGGCAAGTTCCGCCCTGCTGTATCCCAGATGTCCGCCGGCCATGGGGCCTTCCACGATAACGGCATCCGGCAGACGATTGTATTTCCGCAGCCAGGTGCTGCAGATGATGTGTGCGGCACGGGGGGAAGATACAATCGGCACCAGTTTGGTCGTATGGTTTTTGACAAATGACGGCAGGCGCATGGGGAGTCCCGCTCCGGAAATGATGACATCGATATCTTCATCCTGGGCAGCGGTGACCAGATCTTCGTAGTTGGTCAGCGCGCACATGATATTTACCCCGAACGGATTTTTAGTCATCCGGCGGGTTTGTCTGATACTGTTGGTGAAAGCGGTGCGTGACCAGCCGAGATAATCACGTGTCTTGCTTTCATCGTTTTCGCCGAGCCCGATAGCGGCGATTACGCCCAGCGCACCCTCATTGGATACTGCTGCGGCCAGGGCTGAAGTTGATACACGCACTCCCATTCCGCCTTGAATTATCGGCAGTGCAATCCGTAGGTTCCCGATTTGCAGATTTTCGAATAAAGATGTATTCATGTTCTCCTAAAAATAAAAAAGCCATAAAGGTTATCATCCTTTACGGCTTGCTCCAATTTCAAACTGATAAGAATTTTTTCTTCCAATATAGAATATAGCTGATGCATTTATACAATTCAACAGCGGTGTAATGAAATAAATCAAAAAAAAGTCATTAATTCTCAAATAGTTATAACATGGAGCCATCAAAATTATTCACCGGAATACATGATTGCCATGTCATGAGGGATGGTATAATGATTTATGCCGAATTGTAATCATAAAGCATCGTGAAGATTGCGAATCGGCATTATTATCTGGCGTATCTCATGTTTTTTAATAATGTCCTCATCAAAAAGCGCAGAATCTCACTTTTTTTTCAATTTCAGGTTGAATTTTTCCATAAAAGGAGTAATTATTAAGTCCGTTCTGTTAATCTCTTCGTAAAAACATACCGGAACATCTCCGGCTGGTTTTTTTATGTAAAAATTTTATAATAGTTTGTAATAGTGGAAGCTGCATAGCTGCGGTTTCGGGACTTGTTGGAAATCATGACAAAACACATCTTCATCACAGGCGGTGTAGTATCATCTCTTGGCAAAGGGATTACCGCCGCATCCCTGGCCATGCTGTTAAATCACCGCGGATACCGCGTCGCCATGCAGAAGCTGGACCCCTATATCAATGTCGACCCCGGCACCATGTCGCCATATCAGCACGGCGAAGTCTATGTTACCGATGACGGGGCGGAGACTGATCTGGATCTGGGGCACTACGAGCGCTTTGCGGAAATCAAATGTTCGCAGGCCAGCAACTTCACCACCGGGCGCATTTACAGCACGGTAATCGCCAAAGAACGCAGAGGGGAATTTCTCGGAGGCACTGTTCAGGTTATCCCCCATATCACCGATGAGATAAAGCGGGCGATTTATTCGCTGGACGCGGAGGATGTGGATATCGCGATAACCGAAATCGGCGGTACCGCCGGCGATATTGAATCGCTGCCTTTCCTGGAAGCGATCAGACAGTTTAAGCATGAGTCAGGACCCAGCAATTCCATATTTATTCACCTGACGCTGGTGCCATATATTAAAGCCGCCGGCGAAATCAAAACCAAGCCTTCACAGCAGTCGGTCGGCATACTGCGCGAAATCGGGATTATTCCGGACGTGCTTGTCTGCCGGACTGAAAAGCCGATGGAGGATGAACATTTCTGCAAGCTGGCGTTGTTCTGCAACATTCTTAAGGAACTGGTCATCGAAGAACGCGACGTTCAGAATTCGATTTATGAAGTGCCGGTTGAACTTGCCAATCAGAAACTTGATATAAAAGTTCTGGATCTGCTCAGGCTTCCGCACAAGGAGCTTGATATTAATAACTGGAAACAGATGGTCAATACTGTTATCAATCCTGCCAACGGGTCCGTTACCGTTGCGGTTGTCGGCAAATACATAAGCCTGAAAGATGCTTACAAGAGTATCTATGAAGCCTTGAGCCATGCCGGAGTCGCCAATGACGTCAGGGTGGATATCCGCATGGTGGAATCCGAGGAACTGGAAAAAATGGATGACTGCAGTCTGATTGCAGACGCGGACGGCATTCTGGTGCCCGGCGGATTCGGCGACCGCGGCATACCCGGTAAAATTAAAGCCATCAAATACGCCAGAGAAAATAATATTCCGTTCCTGGGCATCTGCCTGGGGATGCAGTGCGCGGTTATTGAATATGCCAGGAATGTGCTCGGACTCGCCGGCGCCAACAGCACTGAATTCGACGCGAATACGCCTTATCCGGTCATTGACCTGATGCTTGCCCAGAAAAAAGTCTGTGAAAAAGGCGGCACTATGCGGCTGGGCGCATATCCCTGCACAGTCCAGGCCGACTCCAAATCTGCTCAAGCCTATGGTGCGCTTAATATTTCCGAACGTCACCGTCACCGGTATGAATTCAATTCAGTTCACCGGCAGCAGCTTGAAGAAGGCGGTCTGCTCATCGCCGGGGCCTCGCCGGACGGCAGTCTGGTTGAGATTATTGAGAATCCAAGCTTGAAATGGTTCGTGGCCTGCCAGTTCCATCCGGAGTTCAAGTCCAGGCCGCTGCAGGCGCATCCGCTGTTCAGGGATTTTGTTAAAGCGGCAATGATAAAGTAAAAAAGATTTTTGAAATATTAAATATAGACAATGAAGGATCATAATGCCGAAGAGAAAAGACATCCAGAAGATTATGCTGATAGGTTCCGGTCCGATTGTTATCGGACAGGGCTGCGAGTTTGACTACTCCGGTACTCAGGCGTGTAAAGCGCTGCGTGAAGACGGTTACGAAGTAGTTCTGGTCAACAGCAATCCTGCGACCATCATGACCGACCCGGATTTCGCCAACCGGACCTATATAGAACCGCTGACCAAAGACATTCTGCACGAGATTATCCGCCGGGAACGTCCCGACGCGCTGCTGCCGACCCTCGGCGGACAGACCGCGCTGAACCTGGCGATGGAGTTGTTCGACTCCGGCATTCTTGACCGTTACCGCGTCGAGATGATCGGCGCCAACGCCGAAGCCATCCGCAAGGCGGAAGACCGTGAACTGTTCAAAAACGCCATGACCGAAATCGGCCTTGACGTGCCGCGCAGCGGTTCGGCGCATTCCCTGGAAGAGGCCATCTGCATTTCCAAGCAGATCGGCACCATGCCGCTTGTCATTCGTCCCGGGTTTACGCTTGGCGGCACCGGCGGCGGCATCGCATATAATATGGAACAGTTTGTCGAGATCGTTCAGCGCGGGCTTGAAGCCAGCCGCAACCGCGAAGTGCTGATTGAAGAATCGCTGCTGGGCTGGAAAGAATTCGAACTGGAAGTTATGCGCGACAAGAACGACAATTGCGTTATTGTCTGCTCAATTGAAAATATCGATCCGATGGGGGTTCATACCGGTGACAGCATCACTGTCGCCCCCGCGCAGACGCTTACCGACCGCTGCTATCAGGAAATGCGCGACGCTTCACTCAGAGTCATGCGCGCCATCGGTGTGGAAACCGGCGGTTCCAACGTTCAATGGGCGGTAAATCCGCAGAACGGCCGCATGGCTATCATTGAAATGAATCCCCGCGTCTCCCGTTCCAGCGCGCTGGCGTCGAAGGCCACCGGCTTTCCGATCGCCAAGATTGCCGCAAAACTCGCGGTAGGCTATACTCTGGATGAAATCTGCAATGATATCACCCGCGTGACTCCGGCCTGCTTTGAGCCGAGCATTGACTATGTCGTCACTAAGATACCGCGTTTCACCTTTGAAAAATTTCCTTCCGCCGACAGTACCCTGACCACTCAAATGAAATCGGTAGGGGAAGCAATGAGCATCGGCAAGACTTTCAAACAGTCGTTCCAGAAAGCACTGCGTTCGCTGGAAACCGGCCGTGCCGGATTCGGCGCCGACGGCAAAGACGGCAAGTTCATGGATATGTCCGATGAATTCGTCGAAGCCGAACTGAGACGTCCCAACTGCGAACGGATGTTCGTGATCCATGAAGCATTCCGCCGCGGCTGGAGTGTTGACAGGGTCAACGAAATAACCTGTATCGACAAATGGTTCCTGCGGCACATGCACGAACTCGTCGCTTACGAAGACGAAATCCGTTCAGCAAAATCGCTTGAAGGACTTAAAAAAGATCGCGACTTGTTGTTCCAGATCAAGGAATTCGGCTACTCCGACCGCCAGATTGCTTTCCTGCTGCATAGCGATGACCTGACAGTGTATAAGCTGCGCAAGGAAATGAATATCATGCCGGTTTACGCGCTGGTTGACACCTGCGCCGGCGAATTTGAAGCATACACCCCCTATTATTATTCAACTTACGGCGGCGTTGACGAGTACAAATCCACCGGCAAGAAAAGCATCATGATTCTCGGCGGCGGTCCCAACCGCATCGGGCAGGGGATCGAGTTTGACTACTGCTGCGTTCACGCCGCGTTTGCGCTGCATGATGCCGGGTTTGAATCCATCATGGTCAACAGCAATCCGGAAACAGTCAGCACCGATTACGATACCAGCGATAAACTTTATTTCGAACCGCTGACTTTCGAAGACGTGCTGCACATTTATGAACGCGAGCAGTGTTCCGGCGTAATCGTTCAATTTGGCGGGCAGACCCCGCTTAACCTGGCTCAGAAACTGGATGCCGCCGGAGTCAAGATCATTGGCACCAGCCCCAAAGATATCGAAGCCGCCGAAGACCGCGACTTTTTCAAGAAACTGGTGGATAAAGTCAAAATTCTTCAGCCGCCGAACGGTATGGCCACCAATCTTGAACAGGCAATCGAAATTGCCAACCGGATTGGTTACCCGGTGCTGGTCCGTCCCTCCTTCGTGCTGGGCGGCCGCGCCATGGTCATTGTCTACAATGAAAAATATCTGCGCAAATATGTGGAGGAAGCAGTTATCGCATCAGAAGGACGTCCGGTGCTGATTGACCGCTTCCTGGAAGACGCCACCGAACTTGATGTGGACTGCATTTCAGACGGGACTAAATCCGTAATCGGGGCGATAATGGAACACGTTGAACTGGCCGGCATTCACTCCGGCGACAGCGCCTGCATCATTCCGACTCAGACGCTTTCGCCTGAAGTTCTGGAAAAGGTCAGGAAACACACTTTTGCGCTGGCCAAAGAACTTAATGTCTGCGGCTTGATGAATGTTCAATACGCGGTAAAGGACAACGAAGTCTATATACTTGAAGTCAATCCCCGCGCTTCCCGTACCGTGCCGTTCGTCAGTAAAGCCATCGGCGTGCCGCTGGCCAAACTGGCGGCTCTGGCTATGGCGGGCAAGACGCTCAAGGAACTGGGTTTCACCAAGGAAATCATTCCGAAACATACTGTGGTCAAAGAAGCGGTGTTCCCGTTTGTCAGATTCCCCGGCATTGATATCGCGCTGAGTCCTGAGATGAAATCCACCGGCGAAGTCATGGGGCTGGATTTGTCCGCAGGCATCGCCTATCTGAAGACCCAGGTCGCTGCCGGCAACACCCTGCCGGTGGGCGGCAATGTCTTTGTCGGCTTTCGCGACATCGACAAGGAAGCGGCAATTCCGCTGTGCAGAGCTCTGGTCAATCTGGGATTCTCGCTTTATGCAACCCGCGGTACTTCAACCACACTGTACAACGCCGGGATTAAAGCCAATGCTGTATTCAGGATTTCACGCGGCAGGCCGCATCTGATTGACTTGATGAACGAACATCTTATTCAATGGATTATCAATACGCCGGAAACCGGCGCCGAATCCAAGGTCGATGAGATCCAGATGCGCGCCCAGGCGGTTTCCCACGGCATTCCGATCACCACCACGCTTGACGGCATGAGCGCCGCAATTGAAGGCCTTAAAGCTCTCAAGGATATGGGCGGAAGAATGGAAATATGCAGCCTCCAGGAATACCATCGCCACGTCAAGAAGCTGAAGCTGGTCTGAACTGTTTTGCAATTGGCTCATAAATAATAAGGCCTTATGCTTGGAAGAATCTTCGCATAAGGCTATTTTTTTTTGCTTATTTTGAAACACCAAACTCATGTTTGACCCACGATATTCTCTGGCTTGATCGCTGTTTCCAAATCGTCAGTATTGGCTCTTTTAACGGAAAATCACCCATTTAGCCCTGGTAACAAAATTATGGCATTAGGCTTCTACAGTAATTTTTCTGCATAAAATGGTTTTGCGTTTTATGCAATCCTCATCAGGATAGTAAAAATCACTGTAAAAGAAGAGGGCGCTGTTACGGTCAAGAGGCACCAGTTCCGGATTATTACAGGCGCCGACCCAGTCGTGAAAGGTTGGTTGGGCTGCCTTTATGTTGGCCAGATGGCTCCGGTCTCCGGGAGTCATAAGCTCCAGCGGTTCGCTCCATTCCGTCCCGCTGTCATTGGTGCTGGCGCGGATAAACATACCAGGCCGTGCGTAACATAACAGCGTTGTTCCGCATTCCAGCCTGCATAAGCGCGGCAATATACCGACCTCGGCAAACTTGACCGGTTTTGACCAGGTATAGCCGTCATCGGCGGAACGGGACATATACATGGGAGCCCATTCCCGGCCGGTATACGCATACCAGGTTGATCGGAAAAACCATACGATTGAACCATCCGGCATGAACTCAAAGTCACTGTCGCTGAAGCCGCCGCTTTGATAAGGATATTCGTGACCGTCAGCCTCGTATTCCATATGTCCGCGCAACTGGAAAGAGTGTCCGTAATCTTCGGAACGGAATAGTTCCGCCGAGTAATATGGGCTGTACTGGCCGTTAGCCGGATTGATGTGTCCTTCGCCAGAAAAGGCGCTTACCCAGACGGCTCCGTCCTGACCAAGTTTGGGGTTTCCGCGTGGAAAGATCGGTTTCAGAACATTGTCGTATCCGGAGCCGGAATAAACAACGCGGGTTAAACAGGGCCAGTCCACTGGTACCCGTTCCGCAACCGGTTCGGTCTGCCCGGCGGGAACCCGCTTTGCCAGCCATTCTTTTTTTGACAGACTGTCCGGCAGGCGGGCGGCGTTATATGCCTTGATAAGGACGCCGCCCTGCCAGGAGGTCATGCCGTCCGGAATCGGCATAGTGCCTTCCTCGGCCTTTTGGCTGAAGTCATATCCGGGCGTGAGCTGCTGCTGGGAAGGAAATTTGTAATTATCCAGTTTTATTCCGGATTCCATGGGGAAATAGATGCGGTCACCGTTTTGCAGAAGCAGTCCGCATTGTGTCGATACCGAGGCGTCGATCTCTTTCCAGGTCACCCCTTTATCTCTGCTTTCAAACCATCGGTTTGTTTCTCCGAAAGACTTGATATCATCATTGGTAACATGCACGGCCACGACCAGTCTGTCCCCGAGATTGTAGGGGCGCGGGAATTGGTAAGCACCCCAGAGTTGTTCTTCCGGACGGATACCTCTTACAATAACATGTTCTTCACCCATCGTGAGTTTCATGAGTACACTCCTCTTTGCAAAATTATTTTAAGGACAATAATGATCCTCGCGTGCCGGCGCAACGCTGGGAATACAGAAGATCATAATCAGGCAAAACAAGGCCCCTGCCGAGCATAACAAAAAGATGGTTTGGAAATTAGAGAAAGAGAAAATCCAATATTTCCAGGTGACTGCAAGAACTCCATTGCCCAAAAGCAACGATGCTGCCGTTCGACCGCAGGCGGTGCCAATCATCTGATAAGTTTGGCTGAAGGCATTGTCCATGGTGATGTTGCCGGGGCGGGCCAAGGCAAAGCTCTCCTGCGAAAAGGCACAACCGAAACAAGCCAGGGAAAAGTTTCCGGCAAACAATAAAAAGCCAATGACGGCAGCCAGATATGGGCTATTCCCGCCACAAAAGAATAAGCCCAGCGGAATTAGAATGTAGGCAAAATGAATGGCAATCTGGAGATTCCGAATACCAAGGCGCCGGACGATTCTTCCGTAAAAAAAGAAGCCGCAAATACAGCCACCGATTCCGGCGGAAGAGATGATCTGGATGATGTTGTCGCCGTAGTGTAAGCCGTTTTTAAGATAGAGCAGGGTCAAGGGCGCAATTGCCGCAAAGGCCAGACTCAGGAAACAGATATAAACGGAAAACCCGACCAGCAGTCCGTTGCGGACCGAAATTCCCAAGGCTTTTTTCAGATTATAAGTTGCACGCTCATGTTTGGGCAAAACAATGCGGGCAATGAAAAAGTTGCGCCCAAGCGCCAATATCCCGGTAGTTCCAATAATAATCTGGAGAAACCAGATTGGCGGCTTCTCGCCCATAAATACGCCCAGCAAACAGAAAACGCTGCCGGTCAGGATATAGTAACTGAACCGCAGGAAGCCGAAGAACTCACCGCGTTCGGAAGGCTGCAAAATATATCCAATAATCGGATACCATGCGGCGGTACACAGCGGTTGGGAAATGCCGAAGGCAAAACAGCCAAGCAATACCATGTATTGCGCCATCTCTTTTCCCATCCAGGGAGCAGCGGCCATCAGCAAATAAGAAAAACTGGCGATGTAACTGGAAATGGCAACAACCCGCCTGGAACCGATTTTATCCACAATGCCGGAGGCCGGAATTAACAAAAACATCGACACCATTCCGACCATGCCGGTCGAAAGCATGATAAGGGTATTGCTTGCGCCCAGCATGGCCAGATACAGAATGATGATGGCGGAATTTTCCAGCATCACATCGGAGAAACACCCCAGCCAGGTGGAGGCATAGGCGTAAGTCCGAAATTGCTTCCGACGTTGGTCGGAAAGCGTGTCAACACAGGATGTCATTACTGATATTCTCTCTAGGTTGATTTTTGCATCTCATATGCATATAGTATACTTCTACTCTTTGTATATAAAAAGAGAGACTTTTGACGAAAAACTTGGACTTTTGGAGATTTAAATGGAGAGAATGACAACGCTGTACAGGCCGGATACGACGGGGTTTCCGGATATTTCGCTGCCCATTTACCAGCGTTCGATCGGTCACTTTTATCGGGAGGGAAATCGGCTGGAATATAATCCCGATGGGCGTAATTTCGTCGAGTTATACTGGTGCATCCGGGGCGAAGGGGAAGTGATGATTCAAGGACGGAGCTTCCGCTTTTCTGAGGAGCAGGTCTTTTTTTATTTGCCGTACGAACCGCACAGTCTCCAAAGCATCGGAATGCCATGGGAATACCGATGGATCACCTTTGACGGTCCGGGAGCTAAAGATTTCATGCTTACTTATAACTTTCCCCGCACGTGTTTCCATGCGGGCAAATGCCCGGAAGAGCTGTTTCTGGAGCAGGAGAAACTGCTCCGGGATATGAGTCAGTTTGCCTGGAGGGAGATGGTCGCGGTGATTTGCCGCATACTGGCACTGGCGGGCGGTGTGATGAACGAATCCACGTCGAAAGGACGACTCGTGACGGAAATGATCCGGATCTGCCGGGAGAATTTTCAGGATCCCGGCCTGAATGTCAATACATTGGCCGACCGTCTTGGAATGTGTCGTTCGTCGCTGCTTCGGGCATTCCGTGAAGAGATGCACATGCCGCCATCGGAGTATCTGATGAAATTGCGGATTCAGAACGCTCTTTCGCTATTGCGGGATCATCGATTCACTCATGCTGAAATTGCAGCCCGCTCCGGCTTCGCCGATCCCGCCTACTTTTCGCGGCTCATCCGGGAAAAATTCGGTATGCCGCCGTCTGAATTTCGTAAAAAATGATATATACACCCTCTAAATCCGGACAAACTTATTTTCTGCGGAATTCCAGGTGTATTCGTATTGGGACTGGATCGCGTCCGGAGTGAGGTTGATCGCCTTCAGCGGATTGGTGAAGGAAACTTTTATCAGGTCTTCCGGTGAAAGCAGATTTAGCGACGCCAGATAATTCACGCAGGTCAGCATGGTGGCGGATGAGCCGACCAGGCATTTCTTTTCCGGGTTGTGCAGCAGTCCGGATTCCTCAATTACCGCGAGGTTCCCTAATACATGGTAAGTGCCGGGGGGCATGCCTGCAATCGGTGACGCGTCGCTGGTGACAATGATTTTATCCGCACCTTTGGCGCGGATGAATGTTTTGATCAGGGCAGGGGGCAGATGGTGGCCGTCGGTGATGATCATTGCCGTCAGCCTGTCTTCCGCAATTCCGGCGAAGATCGGATTATGATGACGGTTGATTTCATTCGGCAGGCCGTTCCCCAGATGCGTCAGAAGTTTTGCGCCCGCATCGGCGCATTTCCTGAGATCAGGGGATAGCGCCAGTTGATGTCCCAGGGAAACTGTCACTCCATTCCCGGAGGCATATTCCGTGAGCTGTTCGGAACACGGATTTTCGGCGGCGATGGTCAGCAGTTTGATATTGCCCTCCGCCCAATCCTGCATCTGCTTGAAGAAATCAATTTCCGGTTTTTTCACCCATGCCGGATTATGCGCCCCGACAGCTCCGGGCTGAGAACTGAGAAACGGTCCTTCCGCGTGAATCCCCAGCAGTCTGCCTTTCAATTCCGGCAGCCGCATGGCCTTGGCGATGATCCGCAGATTCTGCTGGTAAGTCTCCGCCGGTGAGGTGATGACGGTCGCCAGAAAGCCGGCGGTGCCGCGCTCCAGGAGCATTTCACAGGCGTTGATAAATGTTTTTTCACTCAGCTCATTGTTGGAAAAATCTATTCCCATAAAGCCGTTGACCTGAATATCTATAAATCCCGGTATCTTAATCATTATTCAAAACCTTCTTTGTATTTAAATTATGACAACTTTGTTAAATCATTTAACAATCTATTCGTTAATTTAACATTCAGAGCAAATTCTGCAACCTGTTTATTCATCAGAATCGTTAAATTAGTGAATTTGTAATTTAAGATTTGAAAACATTCCGGATTTAAGTTAAGATTAAAAACCCGGTTTAAACTTCATAGTGAGTTTGATTTTTCGCATACACCCTCTATTTTATGGCTTGGTTGCCCGGGTAGCTCAGTGGATAGAGTAGAAGTTTCCTAAACTTTTGGTCGGAGGTTCGATTCCTCTCCCGGGTACCAGTTCTTTAGCTGCAAGTCAATTCTCACAATCAACGGCGGCATGGCGGTCAGCCGTGACTAACCGCCATATCCATTTTCATATTGCACCGTCAGCTCAGCGAGGCTATCAGCTCATTGACGCGAACCAGTTTTTGCTTCAATTCATCGCAATGCGCCTGGGCTTCGCGGACTACATTTTCCGGGGCTTTGTCAACGAAACTCCTGTTGCTGAGTTTCCCCTCGGAACCTTTAATCCAGCCTTCAATCTGCTTTTTCTGTTCATTAAGCTTCCTGAGCTCGGCTTCGACGTCTATCAGTCCCTTGAGCGGCAGATAAATCATGCCGGTATTGGACATTTGCGACGGCGCGGCGCCGTCGGCGGCATTGTAATCTTCCTGCGAAACGATCACTTCGTCGGCGTTCAGCAGGAATTTAACTGACTCCATCTCGGACTTCAGGAAAGACTCGTTTCCCGGACTGAATGCCTTGATGTAATATGAAGCTTTTTTGCCGGCCGGGATGTTGTAATTGACTTTCAGGGCGCGTCCGGAGCGGATAAGCTGGAATTTGCCGTCGACCATATTCAGCAGTTCGGCGTTCCTGTCCATGATGCACTGCATTTTCTTTTCCGAAAGCGGCTGCGGGAAAGATTCATACATGATCGTCTGATGGTCGCCGAGGAAGCCCATCTGATGGGCAAGTTCCTCCGTTATGAACGGCATGAACGGATGCAGCAGGCGCAGGATTTTGAACAGCACGAAGTCAAGCACGGCAATCGCCCGGGCTTTGGCCTCGCCGCCCTGGCGGAGTCCGATTTTCGATGATTCAATGAACCAGTCGCAGAACGTGCTCCAGACTACTTCATAGATTTCATGGACCGCAAAATGGAAACGGTATTCCCGTAGCGCGGTATTGGCCATGATAATGACTTCATCAAGCTTGAAAAGCATCCATTTCTCGTCCGGGGTCAGCATGGACTGGTCGATGCCGGACAATTCGCGGAACCCGGCGGTGACCGGGCCCTGCATTTGGCGGAAACGGCAGGCGTTCCACAGTTTGTTCGCGAAGTTTCTGCCGATCTCGCATTTATCGTTGCTGTAACGGATGTCCATGCCGACCGGGGCGATGTAAATGATGGAGAAGCGCAGCGCGTCGGCGCCGTAAGTGTCGATCACATCCAGCGGGTCCGGCGAATTGCCGAGCGACTTGCTCAGTTTGCGTCCGAGGTCATCGCGGATGATGCTGGTGAAATAAACATTTTTGAACGGCAGTTCGCCCGTGAATTCATAGCCGGCCATAATCATTCTGGCAACCCAGAAGAAGATGATGTCCGGGCCGGTGACCAGGTCGCAGGTCGGATAGAAAAACTTGAGTTCCGCGGTCTTTTCCGGCCAGCCCATGATGGAGAACGGCCAGAGCCAGGAACTGAACCAGGTGTCGAGCACATCCTCCTCCTGCCGCCACGGGCCGCCGTCTTTGGGGCCTTCCATGCCGACATGGATATCGCCGGTGGCATCGTTATACCAGGCCGGAATGCGGTGTCCCCACCATATCTGACGGCTGATGCACCAGTCTTTGATGTTCTCCATCCAGTGAAAATAGGTTTTGGCCCAGCGGTCGGGATAAAATTTGATCTCGCCGGAACGCACCGCTTCGATTGCCGGTTTCGCCAGTTCGTCCATCCTGACGAACCACTGTTCGCTGACCAGGGTTTCAATCGGCACGTCGCCGCGTTCGGAGTAGCCGACATTGTGAATGATGTCTTCGACCTGAACCATGAGTCCGGCCGCTTCGAGGTCCTGCAGCACTTTCTTGCGGCATTCGTAGCGGTCAAGCCCGGCATATGCCACTCCCGCCTTCTCATTCATCGTGGCATTTTTATTCATGATGTTGATGAATTCCAGCTTGGCCCGGGTGCCGACTTCAAAGTCGTTCGGGTCGTGGGAGGGAGTGATCTTTACGCAGCCGGTTCCCTTGGCCGGATCGGCATGTTCATCGCCGATAATCGGAATCTTTCTGCCGGTCAGCGGCAGATCAACGGTTTTGCCGATCAGGTGCTTGTAGCGGGGGTCTTCCGGATGCACCGCCACGGCGGTGTCGCCCAGCATGGTTTCAGGACGGGTGGTGGCGATCACCAGATGGCCGGAACCGTCAGACAGCGGATATTTATAATGATAGAACTTGCCTTTCACTTCCTTGTAAATGACTTCTTCATCGGAAAGCGCGGTCCTGGAAACCGGACACCAGTTGATCATGCGGCGTCCGCGGTAAATATAGCCTTTTTCATACAGACTGACAAAAACCTTGCGGACGGCGTCGCTCAGGCCTTCATCCAGGGTAAAACGCTCGCGTTCCCAGTCGCAGGATGAACCCAGACGGCGAAGCTGCCGGATGATCGTGCCGCCGTACTGTTCGCGCCATTCCCAGACTCTGCGCATAAATTCTTCGCGCCCAAGCTCTTCGCGTCCGGTATTCTCCTTTTCCCGGAGATAGCGTTCAACGCGGCTTTCGGTGGCGATCCCGGCATGGTCGGTGCCGGGGAACCAGCTTACTTCATGCCCGAGCATCCGGTGCCAGCGGGCCAGGATGTCCTGCAAGGTATTGTTCAGAACATGGCCCAGCGTCAGAATGCCGGTAATATTCGGCGGGGGAATAACTATTGAATACGGCTTTTTTCCGGAATCCGGCTTGCCGTGAAAATACTTGCGTTCCTCCCAGAGCGGATACCATTTTTTCTCTATGTCCGCCGGTTCATAAGCTTTCGGCATTTCTCTATTGTCACTCATGGCAAACTCCTGCTTTTCCATTTTTTTACAGTCCTGCCCGCAATGCGCGGCATCTGTAAAAACTAATTATTTTAATATGCAAATTTATATAAGACATTTTCCGGTACTCAATATACGAAAACGGATAAAATAGCATACTTTTCCATTTTTTGAAATACAAACGATGTAATTTTAGTCAGAAGATATTAGCATCGTCAATTTTGCGCAGCCTGCGGAATGAGAAGTTCCAGAATTGTTAGCTTCCCACACTTCATAGCGTTCGCACTTCCCTGTCAACATTTTGGACATATTGGACACATAATGTGCGGAACGTTTTCGTTGTAGCGCTCCCGCTCTGCGAGAGAGGTTCCGATCCCCATGCTACAACAAAACCATTTTGGACAGCCCATTCCGGTCGAGTAGACATAATATGGTCTTCTGCGTTTAGGTTTATTTTGTATTCCCTGTTATCTCCGCCCTTTCGGTTTGCGGAGTGTCACAATATTCCAACCATTCGAAGAAGACTTC
>Ga0172379_10005603_pt1 | contig 17447 bp, 15 predicted proteins | sample GrowelOW334metaG_FD_119756 | JGI IMG/M metagenome (GOLD analysis project Ga0172379, IMG submission 119756) | Groundwater microbial communities from an aquifer near a municipal landfill in Southern Ontario, Canada - Groundwater well OW334 metaG | ecosystem: Environmental > Aquatic > Deep... | reverse complement strand
TCTCGCACCGGCATCAACAAAAATCATCAAATCAAAATCTTTAAGTTCAAAATCATTAACAAATTCGTCAATGAATGGCATGAACTTGAACCTCTTAACCGGCTTATCGTAGCAAGCAATAACAACATCCTTTCCCATTCTATCAAGAACGATCTTTGTTGTTATGGCAGCACCTAACGTATCCGCATCAGGCTGTCTGTGCGTCAAAACCAGGACCTTTTTGGCTCCATTCATCAACTCCCAGATTTTGTCGTATAATTCATTCATTTTTGACTTTTCATTAGCTTGAAAAGGTTAAATTATACATAAATATAAGATTTTATCAAGAGGAAAAAAACCGAAGACTCCATTACAATACAAACAAATAACAAAAACTATGAAAATAATATTCTTCGGGACTCCGTGGTTCGCCACTCTTTCACTGGAAAGTCTGGCAAAATCACCGGATTTTGAGATTGAAGCCGTAGTAACACAGGAAGATAAACCGGTCGGCAGAAAACAAGCCCTTACCCCCCCGCCGGTAAAAGTAAAAGCTCTTGAGTTGGGACTGAAAGTTTTACAACCAAGAACAGCAAAAGATTTGGAAAAAGAGCTGGAAAAATACAAAGTAGACTTTTTCGTTGTAATAGCTTATGGAGAGATGATGCCGGATAAAGTGCTAAAAATGCCAAAATATGGACCGATAAATATACACGCGTCCCTTTTGCCAAAATATCGCGGTGCATCTCCAATACAAGAAAGTCTGCTGAATGGCGACAAGGATACAGGAATCTCAATTATGAAAATGGATACCAAAATGGATCACGGAGATATCTATCTGTTAAAAAGAGTTGGAATTGAAGAAAACGACACACTGGAATCACTAACAAACAAATTGGCCATAACTAGCGCACATATTTTACCCCTCGCACTAAAAGACATAGCGAAAGGAACATTAACCCCACTTCATCAAGATGAAAAAAGAGCTACGTATTGCCACAAAATAAAGAAAGAAGATGGAAAAATTGATTTCAAAAAACACACAGCGGAAGAAATTATAAACATGACAAGAGCATATACTCCATGGCCATCGGCATATTTTGAGATAAAAGGTAAGAAAATAAAAATACTAAGCGCAAAATCGGAAAAAGAACAAATGACAGCAGGTAGATTTACCGCCGAAGGAAAAAATTTAAAAATAGGCACTAAAAAAGACATATTAATTCCGAAACAAGTTCAGCCGGAAGGCAAAAACGCAATGGACATAAGTTCATTTCTAAACGGTTATCAAGGCTTGCTATAAAGGCTTTTTGGCAAGACCGGTTAGTCCAAAAAATACAAACATAAGAGCCTGCCCCTGATATAGAGAAATAAAATAGTGATCGAAGAATCCAACTATAAAAATTACACTCCACAAAGCTGTCAATATGGCAAAAAGAGGTTTATTAAAGCCGCCCCTTAAACGGTTGATCAAAATAAAAAACATATATATAAAAATGGTCAGAAATATTAAAACCCCATGAATTCCGATTTCATTCGCAACTAAAAGAAAAATATTATGGACCGGCTGAAATTGCCACGGCATAATCTTCACATTCGTATAATCCTGCATAAGAGAGGTGAAATTACCGGCACCAACGCCCAGAGGATTTTTCAAAAACATATTTTTACTTATACTTAAGAACATTTCTCTTTCTTGTAAGGCCGAGTCTCCTCCGACATCAATTCGTGACATAAAGACTTCGGAAAAATTAAACACGACAACAAAAAGCAAAACACATGCTAAAATTGGCAAAATATATTTCCACTTAATTTTCACGTCCAGGACGACATAATAAAAAACAATTCCGGAAACGGCAGCTAAAAATGCAGCTCTGGAAAAAGTCAGGAGGAAAGCCAATAAAAACACTAAAAGACATGTAACTAAAAGCACCTTTCTTTCTACAATTTTCTCTTTCAAAAACAAATAAACACTCATAAATCCGGCGAAAATAAGATAGCCGGCAAAAATATTTGGATGAGAAAAAGTAGAATACGCTCTCAAGATAATGTTATCTCCAAAAACAACTTTCGCAACGCCTTTCATGTCTGTATTCAGCACAGGCTCGCCAAGAAAACCAAAAATCAAAGAATGACCAAAAATATACTGAAAAATACCTATAAAAGCCGCTACAACCATGGAAAAAACAAAAACCTTCATAAGGAGTTCTGCACCTACGATTCTGTTAACAATAATAAGATATACAAACACAAATTCAATCATTCTTAAAAAATACAGAAAAGAATTCATAGTGTTCGACGAAAAAATTATTGAAACTCCGACAGCAAAACAAAAAAATAAAATCAAAGAAAATAACAACAAATTGCCAACATTAAATTTTCCGTATCTTTGGGGGCTTAATATTATCGAAAAAGCCAAAATTAACAGTCCCAGAGCGAGAAAAATATCGCTCAAGTAAACAAAAAAAGTCATATAAGGATTGAAAAATTCTGCACCATAAACATCTGCGGAAAAAAGAATGCCTTTAACTTGAAAAGGTAAAAAAGCAAAAAATAAACACAAAAAAACTTTGGCAAAATCAGCCAAAGTCAAACTCTTTAAAAGTTTATAAAGATTTTTCCAAAACATATTATTTCTTTGCATTCGCTTTCGCGGCATCTTCTTCCTTCTTCTTTTTCTGAGCTTCAGTTATAAGAGGAAGCAAACCATTTTTATCAACTTGCACAACCATCTTTGTAATTAAATCCTGCACATCAATAAAATCTGTATTGGTAACATTCTCAAGGTTAGCCTTATTTATAATGCTGGAAAAAAGCTCATTATATCTATAATAATCTATTATCGGGAAACTCTCGGCATAGCCAATTTGTCTCGCAAATACGCCATAAATTGGGTCTTTGCCTTGATCCTGAATCATATCACGGCGACTAGTAGGCTTGTGTGTTTTATCATAATACATTTGAAGCTGAGGCTTATCACCCATGACCGTTAGTAAATCCCAAGCAATATCGGGACGTTTACAATTTTTTGAGACAGTCTCAGCGAAATAACTCGCGTAAGTAACGCGTTTTGCTGTGGATTTCGCCGGATCATATAATTGAGGAAGCTCGGTAACCTTAATTTCACTTTTATCGATAGTCTTTATGCCTTTACTTTCCAAAAGTTTTATCTGATTAAGAATATCCTGATAAGTAAAACTATAACCAATAATCATGGAAGCTTTCCCTTGGGCAAAAGCGGCTATTTCCTGCGCATCAGATGCATGCTCTGCGCTATTTTCGCTCCAAGAATAATTCTTTTCCTTCAGATTTGAAAAGCTCAAAAATAACCTCAAGGCTTCAAGTCCCGGATAAACAATTTCCGATCTGCCCTTTTGTGCGGCAAAAGTAGCCTTTGAGATATATTGATCATAAAAATTGCCGCCCATTTGCAGGAACAAAGCATAAAAAATATCCACAGCTCTACTTATGTTGTCGGCGCGACCCATCGCAATTCCGGAAACCGCAAAATCTCCGGTCTGAGGATCGATTTTATTTAAAAGAGAAACATCATTCTTAATACCGTCCCATGTCGAAGATGGCATTCCTTGGCCGGGAATCCTGTCCTCAAAATGACTCTTGTTATAATAAAGAGCCAAACTATCAATGGTCAAAGGAATACCGTAAACCTGCTCGTCGCCATTATCATCCGGCCTGACCAAGTCTTTATAAGCCACGTCGGCATAAAGTTTCGCAAACTGATCCGGAGTTCCAATGTTACTCGGCATTGGAGTCAATTTTTTATAATTGCTCATGAACCAAGTATTTTGCATTGAGAAAATATCAGGCCCCTTTCCTTCAGCCATTTCATTTAAAACAACTTTCTGATATTCATCAAAATCATCAAATTTCTTATATACTATTTCCAGTCCGGGATGTGTTTTTCTGTATTCAGAGAGCAAAGGCTCGATAACATCCGTGCCATCAAAAACCTTATAGTAAGTAAGAGTTACTCCTTTATAGTCCTTATTTGTAGTAGTGGCATCTTTGCTGCGACAAGCGGATAAAGAAAATAAGATAACTACAACAAGAACGAGCCCGATAAACTTCTTCAAATTTTTCATAGGAATTATTTTAAATGATTTTTAAGCATGACTTTTGCAATCTTCACACGACCCTTTTATGTCGCAATGGATACAATCTCTTTCTTTTATAAAAAGGGATTTTTCAGCGGCTTTAACGTCTTTGCTGCCGCAATATAAACAAACCGGAGATGATCCTTTTTTACTGTTATCGCCGGCCTCTTCAAAAACCGAATAACATTTTTTGCACTGATATTGAAAGATGAGCATAAATAAAACGGCTTATTTCAAATCGAATTATAAGCCAAAACAAAAGCGAGGTAAATATATTGTTTATTCCCCCGCTTTTGTTTAAAAAAGGCTAAGGCTTTTTATGCTGCGGCCATTTCTTCTTCCAATTCTTCCGGATTTTTATTCAAGTCCTCGATTTCGAGTTCTTTGCTTCCGGATTTGGTTTTCTTCCATGTGAGAATGTTTAGCTTTTCAGCAACAATCTCAGTTCTGAAATGTCTTTCTCCGTTTTTGTCGTCAAAAGACCTGTTAACAATGTGGCCGTCAACGTAAACAGCCAATCCTTTTGCAAGATAGTCTTTTGACACCTTTGCAAGAGGCCCGAAAGCCACAATTTTGTGGAAATCGGCGAGCGTTTTTTTGCCATCTTCGCTCTTGATGGTGCGGTTTGTAGCTAATGGGAAGTGAGCGATATCCCGACCGGCTTTATCTTGCCTGATTTCAGGATCCGCGGCCAAATTCCCAATGAGCATAACCCGATTTAGAGTCCTCATAGATGATGCGGTTAAAAAATAATACACACCATATTTACCAAACAAAGATTAAAAATTATTAAAATAACTCTAAAAAAACTCTAAAATAATTGAAGCTTTACCAAAAAGTGGAAAATCTTTATAGTTTAGCCAATAAATAAGACTTATGTTCACAGGAATAATCGAAGAAATGGGAAAAGTGACAAAAATCGAAAAGAATAAAAAATTCCGGACTTTTTCCGTAGCGGCGAAAAATATCCTAAAGGGAAAGAAAAAAGGCCAATCCATAGCGATAAACGGAGCGTGCATGACAGTGAAAGATATAAGGAAAGAAATATTTAGTTTTGACGTAATACCGGAAAGCTTGGAGAAAACAAACTTGGGAGATTTAAAAAACAGATCAATTGTGAACCTTGAATCTTCGCTTAAGGCAGGGCAGGAAATAGACGGCCACATAGTTCAAGGACACATAGATTGCACAGGAACAGTAAAAAAACTTTCAGAAATAAAGAAGCATATAGTTTTGGAAATTCAATATCCATCATCAATTAAAAAATATTTGGCGCTCAAGGGGTCAATAGCCATAAACGGCGTAAGTTTAACAATTTCTGATGTTTCAAAAGATTCATTTTCGGTAGATTTAATTCCTTTCACTTTAAAGAAAACAAACCTTTCAAATTTAAAAAAAGGCGATAAAGTTAATTTGGAAACGGACGTACTAGCAAAATATCTAAACTCAATGCTGAATGGATAAAAATAATACAAAACGTCTAAGAATAGATGGGAAAAAGCTAAAAATAGCCATCGTGCTCCCCTATTTCAATGAAAAATTAGGAATGGAGATGCTGAAAAATGCAAAAAAAGAACTTTTAGAATACGGAGTCAAAGATAAAAATATTAGAGTGGTTAGAGTGGCCGGAGCGCTGGAAATCCCATTTGCATGCAAGAAAATAATCCAAAAGTATAAACCGGACGCGATAATAGCTCTGGGAATTATAATAAAAGGTGAAACCGATCATTATGACGTTGTTAAGAATTTTACCTACAAAGGAATAATGAAAGTTCAATTGGGAAACGGAATACCGATAGCGTTCGGCGTTTTGACATGCCAAACGCTAAAACAAGCGAAAAAAAGAGCAAGCGCAAAAGGTTTGAACAAAGGCGCGGAAGCGGCAAAAGCCGCCTTAATACAGACAACAATTTAACATTTTACATATGCAAATAAACACTCTTCAGGACATTCCGGAAATTAAAGGGAAGAAAATCTTATTGCGCGTAGATTTTAATGTGCCGCTAAAAGAAAATGGTGAAGTTCAGGATGACACAAGAATAGCTGAAGCATTGCATACTATAAATTATTTACGTTTAAAAGGCGGAAAAATCATTATAATAAGCCATTTGGGACGACCGGACGGAGAAGTAAAAGAAGATATGCGTCTTACAAAAGTTGCAAAACATTTGGAAAAACTACTGGAACATCCGGTAAAAAAACTTAACGAAGTAATTGGTGAAAATGTAAAAAAAGAAATAGATAAAATGAAAGATGGAGAAATTGCAATGCTTGAAAATGTAAGGTTCGAAAAAGGAGAAGAAAAATGCGAAGAAAATTTTACAAAAGAATTGGCATCGCTGGGAGATATTTTTGTTAATGATGCGTTTGGAACCGCACACAGAAGACACGCGTCTACGGCCGGATTGGCTGACTACCTACCGGCTTTTAGCGGCTTGCTAATCGAAAAAGAAGTAAAAGCGTTGAGCAAGGTTTTGGACGAAGAGCCAATCCGGCCGCTCACAATGATTTTTGGCGGAGCAAAAATAGATACAAAAATCGGAGTGATAAAACATTTTATAAACAAAGCGGATTATTTTTTAATGGGCGGCGGAATTGCCAACACTTTCCTGCACGCGGCAGGGTATGAAGTTGGACAATCACTTTGTGAGAGGAATAAAGCGGAAACGGCAAGAGAAATCATGCTTTCATGTGAGAAAAATAAGGAAAAGCTTGTCCTGCCTCATGATGTTGTGGTAGCCAGTGAGCTCACAAAAGATCCTGAAACGGCACATGTAGGCGTAGAAGACATTATGGGAGATATGAAAATTTTTGATATTGGAAAATGGACAGCAGATAAATTCTGCAACATCATAGAAAAATCCGGAACGGTAATTTGGAACGGCCCGGTTGGACTTTATGAGCATCCACCATTCCATGAAGGATCAAGAATGATAGCTGATTGTCTCGCCAGGCACGAATGCCTGTCAATAATAGGCGGAGGAGACACGGTAGACTGCATAAAACGCCTAAACATACCCATCGAGGCCTTTACGCACGTATCAACAGGCGGAGGCGCTTGCATTGAATTTCTGGAAGGAAAGTCGCTACCGGGAATTGAATGTTTATTGAAAAAATAGATATACGATCGAATTAAACCTCGGCGATACAATCCATTTCTATTTTGACGTCTTTTGGCAAACGAGCAACTTGAACAGTTGCCCTGGCCGGCTTAACATCACCTGAAAAATATCCGGCATAGATTTCATTCAAAACAGGAAAATCGTTCATGTCTAAAAGATAAACTGTCGTTTTAACAACTTTCTCAAATCCTGATCCGGCCGCGATTAAAACAGCTTTTAAATTTTCCAAAACTTGAGTGGCCTGCTCTTTTACCCCGCCGACAACAACTTCCCCATTAAGATTTAAAGGAATTTGTCCGCTCAAAAACAGAAAGCCGTTAGATTTCACGGCTTGAGAATAAGGTCCTACGGCCTTTGGAGCCTTATCTGTGTTTATTTTTTCCATATTTTTAACTTTAATTTTTGAACAGCCTCCCATCCGTACATTTCAATTCGTTTACTGAAACGAAGGTTAAGATTTTTAAATATTCTATTACTGATTGCGTAAATGCCGTAAGTAATAAAAAAGGCCGCAAAAACATCTATCGAATAGTGAACATGCATAATCAGAACGGTCGCGGCCATTACAAAAGTTAAAAAAAGATATACCCACCTAAACCATGTTCTGAATATCAGGAAGGCCAAAAACGGCGTTGCGGTGTGTCCGGAAAAGAATAGATCATTGTTGAAAAAAAATTTACTGGCAACGGTTCTCATGTATTCGGCATCGATAGTTTTCATATAATAAAATTCCTGAGGAGGCCCGATAAAGGTAAGGCTTAGAAAACAAGCCCTTACTATGAGCATAACGCCAAATGTTTTCATAGCAAAAGGCATAATCTCAGGCTCAATAAATATCGCATAAATAAAAAGACTGGCAACTATAATCAGATACCCCCAGACAAAAAGGAAGCTTAAGTCATACACAGGCAATATTTGAAGAACATAATCCCCCACATACGGATAAACATTGGCATCATGCCAAATACTGGCAAAAGTGTTTATCAACCATCCTCCACCTAAAACAAATATTCCGGCAATTAAAGAATAAACAAACGCATTGTCTTTTAATAAAACTTTCCAGTGATGCCATGTTTTTTGAAAAAATTCGGATACCATTATTTTTTCTTAAATTTATTTTGTTTAGGAAGCATCTCGCCACCATCATCATCCTCTCCATCATCTTCATCGCGCTTATTTCGGCTCCAGCGGGTTATTTTTTCGTGGATAACAGAAGTTTTCTCCGCATATCTTTCGCGAGAAACCTTTACAACTTTCGCGATATTTTCCAAGCTTCTTTCGGCCCTTGGAGGCGGAAGAGTATCAAGCGAGAATGTTTTTGAAGGCATTCCATCAATCAAAAGTCTCATGTAGGCGGTATACTTGCTGAGAGAAACCAAGTCCGGAGGCAAAACTTCTTCTCCATATTGCTGAGAGAGATATTCCGCATCATCAAATCCAACTTGGAACGCAAGAGTGGAACCAACGTTACCAAAAACCGCGTCACGAACCTCTTCAGGCATCTGAGCGATATATTGATTGGCCATGGTTAAATTGAGTTTATATTTTCTGGCCTCGGATAAAATTGTAGCAAAAGCTTCGGTAGCAAAGTTTTGAAATTCATCGACATATAGATAAAAATCCTTTCTGTCCTTTTCAGGAATTTCGGCGCGACTCATAGCATCCAACTGAAATTTTGTAATAAACATCGCGCCAAGTAACGCAGAATTGTCTTCTCCGATTTTACCTTTGGATAAATTGATAATGACGATTTTGCCCTTATCCATAGCGAAACGGAAGTTAACTGAGCTTTTTGGCTGGCCAACAATGTTTCTAATCGTAGGGCTGGATAAGAACTGTCCGACTTTGTTTTGAATTGGCGATACCGCCTCAACCAAAAATTTATCTGACATTTTTGCAAATTCATCGACCCAGAAGCTTTTTACAACTGGATCCTGAATCTTTTTTACAATTTTCCACCTAAAATCACTATCAACAAGCATTCTCGTAATTCCAAGCATTGTGGTTCCGGGATATTCCAAAAGTGCCAAAATTGTATTTCTTAAAATGTGTTCAAGACGCGGCCCCCAGCTATCAGCGTAAATCTTTTTAAAAATCCCCACGAGGCCGCTACACACAATTGAATTCAGCGCAGGATTAACATTCTCCAACATGTTGAAAGCGACAGCGTATTCCTGATCGGCAGGATCAATCAAAATCACATCGTTAATTCTATTCGTAGGTATAAAATTCAAAACCGCTTCAGCCAAATCGCCGTGCGGATCAATAACTCCAACGCCTTTTCCGGCCTCAATATCGGAGAAAATCATATTTTCCAAAAGCGTGGATTTACCCATACCGGTTTTTCCTATGATGTAAACATGTCTTCGTCTATCTCCGGGTTTTATGCCAAAGATTTTCTTGTTATCACGAAAATTTGCCCGGCCCAAAATAGTAGTTTTTTCACCTTCCTCCTCCTCGCCGGGCAAATCCGAAGGTGGCTCCAGCTTTTTGCTGGAAACCCAGTAAATGTTCGGAGTTTTTACCATTATTGTCGGAAGATGATAAATTGTAGCCAACTCCTCGTTATTAAGAACAAAACTTCCCTCCAAAGATCGCTTATGGAAAGCCTCAACGGCATTTTTACCCTCGGTGAATTTATGAAGATCAAATCCATTTAAATGTGGGAAATTGAACTGTTTAAATGACCCAACTATCTCGTGAAGTTTAACTTTTGCCTTTTCAGCATTTTTTTCTTTCGGAACATAAACAATTCTTATTTTAGTTTCAAACATAAGACGTCCCACCTTATCGATAGCGGCATCCATCGATTTCTCTTTTTCGTGCATTCTCACGACTTGCTCGTCAACATCTCTGCTGCTGCTATTGTCCAAATGTACATTGGCAAAAGCCAAAAATCCTTGAACCCAAAAAACCGCATAGACCGGAAAGAATATAACTTTTGGCCACAAGCTTCTTGTGATAAAAGCCTTGGCATAAAACTTTGTCAGAAAATCTATATTCGCAAATATTCCTTTGTTAAGAATTTTTACGCATTTGGTAAAAATAATTCTCCATCTGTTTGGTAAAGGAGAAACCACAATCTGAATCCATGCCTGATCCTCGCTACTATTAAGCTTAACGAGTGAAGAAGTAATTCCGGCAATAGTATCGACACTAACTTTGTTTATCTTATCTTCAAACTGGGAATATCTTCTGACAGGGAAAATATCAGCCTCCACAAGCTCCAAATCGGCTCCAACAGCATTTTCAATATATTTCGGCTCAGCCGAATAATCCGTACAATCGGAGATCTCAACATCGGCATATTGAGCATAAATCTGTCCCTCAACCAAATTTCTCAATTTTTCCGGAAAAGCGGCATTAAATCTTATAACTCTATCCACATTTGTAAGCTCAAAACTAACATTATCGCTGGAATATCCTTGCAACCTCTTAATCAATCCAAATTTAGCCTGAATGCCGTGAAGAGTTGAAAAAATCTGCTCGGCGACTATCGGCCCAAACTTCTCATTTTCCTTTGGAACTCTAATTTGAACAACAACGTATTTTTCCTTATCCTTGCGCTTTCTAGCTTGATATCTGACAAAAACAGAAAAAGTCACCAACAGAACAATCAAAGCAACAAGCGAAATCCCGATATAAATCAATACCTCCTTCATAGACCCGATTATATATTATTTCTGCATACTATCAAAGAAATGTTGCAAAATTACCTGGGCGGCAAAAGCATCACGATGAGTTTTTTTGTCACGCGTTGTTTTATCTGAGCTCCTCATTAGCTCATCAGCTTCAAAAGAACTAAGTCTTTCATCAAATAAAGTGACTTCAAAATACTCCGACAACTTAGCCGAAAATCTCCTAACTTCCCTCTCCATTTCCGTCTCTTTTCCATCTTCCATATCCAAAGGAAGACCCAATATAATACTTTTAAAATTAAGTTCACTCGAAAGTTTTTTTAACTCAGCAAAAACATAAGGAAACCCCTTATTATCTATGACTCCTCTTGGAAAAGCGATTTTTGTCTCAGTATCTCCGGAAGCGACACCGATTCTCTTTTTTCCGTAATCCAAAGCAAGAACTTTTCCTTTTGTCATATTTATTTCTTCTTTTCCTGAACCTTCACCTTAACCTTAGTCTCAAATCCTTCGCCCAAATGTATAATAACTTCGTGCTCGCCAAGATCTTTGAAATGTTCCATTTTTAGGTATTCTTTTTCCAACACTACATTCTTCTTTTCTTCAATAGCGGCAATAACGTCTTTTTCGGTTATAGCGGCGAATAATTTACCTTTTGCATTAACTTTGGCCTTAATGATAAGCTTCAAGTCTTTCAATTTAGCCAAAACCTCCTTTGCATTATCCAAAAGTTGTTGTTTTTTCATCACAACCTTCTCTTTACGGCTTGCCGCAACCCTTAATCTCGATTCAGTGGCAAAGTCCGCAAGCCCTTTCGGCAACAGATAATTTCTCATGTAACCGGGTTTTGCGTTTACAACATCACCTTTATAACCAAGCTTTGGGACATCTTTATTGAGTACTACTTGCATAAATTCCAAATTTATTAAATAAAAACCGCTTTTAAGCGGGATATTTATAACGAAAAGTGGCATAAAAGGCAAGCGAAAGTAGCGAGGAAACCGGTCCGCAGGCGAAAGCGTTACGAGCTTTTGCGAGTAATGCTGGAGCCGCAGGACTCTATTCGAGAAATTTTGCGACAGTCAGGAGCAAAAAATTTCGACGAATAGAGAGGTTTCCCCTATTGAGAAAGTAGCGAGAAAACCGATCCGAAGGCGCAGGCGGTGCCTATTTTTCGAATTTCCATTTTGAAATACCAAAAAACCTATCACTCGGAAACACCACTCCGCTCATATTTATTCCGGAAACCTTGCCATCGCTGGCGTAGTAATAAATGGGCCTATAAAGGAAAATTGCGGGAATATCATCAATAATATTTTGAGCTAAACTTTTTAACTCTGTCATCCTTTTTGCCTCATCAAAAGTGGATCTTATATCCTCAATCAAAGTATCGGCCTGAAAACTCTTATAATTGGAAAAATTCTGACCCTTAGGGTCGGCTTGAGTGGAATGCCAATATGAATATGTATCGAAATTATAGCCAAGATTATGGCCAACCAAAGCCAAATCATAATCTCTTTTCATGAGCCGCTCTTTGAACATTTCTTGGGGCAAAAATTCAATTTTTACTCCAGAGCCAACAGCCTCCCAAGATTTTTGCAAAAACGAAACAATTTTAGTTGTCTCGTCGTACTGCTCAGTACCCTCATCATACGAAATAGCTATAAAATCCAATTCCAAAGCCTTTCCTTCGGAATCATATCTAATACCAAGGTGTTGAGTATCATCCTTTCCATATTTATATCCTGCGCCATATAAAGCTTCTTTTGCGGCCTGCTGATCAAATTTATACCCCCAATCCCCTTCTTTAATCTCCATCAAAGGAACATCAACAACGACTTTATCGGTTAGAAGTCTCATTATGGAAGATTTATCCACAGATTTCTCAAGACCCAATCTGACGTCTTTATTTTTCAAAATAGCGCTCTCCATGTTCATAAATACCGCGGTATACTGAGGCAATTCGTAAGGAGTAAATTTGAATCGTTCATTTTTCTTAAAATCATTTATATAATTACCGCTTATTTTTACGATACCATTAACAGAAGTGGAACCTTCGAGCATATCCTGAACAGTAGGAAAAACTATAAATCTCACATGCTCGATTCCGGAAATATCGCCGTAATAGTAAGGATTTTTTTCCAAAATAACCTGCATTATGCCTCCGGAAAAAGATTCAACGGATTCTGACATCTCATAAGGCCCGGAGCCCACAGGCATCTTATTGAATTCCGCCTTTAAAAGATCGTATGGATCAACATCCTTAAGTTTATGCCAAGGCAAAATTCCAACGGTAAAATTGGTGGCAAAAAATGTATTTGGCTTTACCAACGTAAATTTTATTTTATCCGGCGGCATTTTTTCAACCACGACACCGGCAAAATTAGTCTTTAATATTTCGTTTTGAAAAGATTCCGACTGGATAACATCGTGGAAAGTGAAATAAACGTCATTAATTGTAAGAGGCTCTCCGTCCTGCCATTTTAGACCATTTCTCAAAGTAAAAGTATATACGGTTTTGCCCTCATTGATGGTCAAATTTGCCATATCGTCAACCACCGCTTTTTTTTCAGGATCATATTTCATCAAACCGGAAAAAACCAATCGTGAAACTTCACGATCAGCCTCGTTGTAATCGATGAACAAAGGATTGATATTTTGAATTCCATTCTTTGATACAATCCCTTCGGTGTAAATATCGGACTCTCCAAAATTAAACATTCCGTAAGGGAAAAATATCATCTTAACAAACATCAAAACGATAACAAAAACACAAGCCACCGAAATCAGCCAATCGGAATACTGATAACTCTTAAAGACCCTTAATATAAATTTAAAGATGTTCAAAGATTCAAATTAAATTCTAGACGTAAAGGAAGGCCAGCGCGCTACCGACAAATAATACAGCAAGAATAATCGTAGCTATCTCCAGAAACTTATCAGCTCCTCTTTTGCTTGCGTAAAATCCACCTTGTCCTCCAAAAGTCGCAGAGAGACCGGTTCCTTTATCTTGCAATAAGATAGAAAGAGAAAGAAGTACCGAGACAACAATCTGGAAAATTAAAAGAAAAGTTTTCATATTTTTTTACTTAATTAATAAATGGAATACCCAGTTTAAGACTCCGAAAATTACAGCCCCGAGAAGATAGCTTAAAAAGTCCGGAAAAGCAATAAAAGCTCCGTTGATTTGCACAATTATCAAAAATTGAGCAAAAAGCCAAAGCAAAACCGCGTTTATTACAATCAAAAACAGCCCACCGGTAAGAAAAATGAAAGGTAGAGAAAAAATCTTTATTATCGGTTTAACAAAGAAATTTAAAAATCCCATGAATACTCCGCCAACAATAAAAAACGATATACCGCCGCCGTATTTAACGGTCTCCATTGCAAGGGTAAGAAAATAAAGAGACAAAGCGTTAACCCCAAACTCCATTGCAACTCTCATCAAGAACATCATAGGAAAATCTTAGTACATTGAGAATAATATCATTATGCCTTCTTAACAGCAACTTTAACCGTTATGCCATCGAATTCGATAGTGTTTTCTTTATCGGATTCGATATCGCCACTTAAGATTAATTCGTTGGCCAAAGTCTCTTTTGTTATGTAGTCGGCAAACTCGGTTACAGCCTCGGCAATCTTTCCGTCAGTTTTAATCATGACCAAAATCCTGTCATCAACTTGATAATCAGCTTCTTTGCGCATCTCTTGGACAGATCTGACTATCTCGCGGGCATATCCTTCTTTCTTTAAAATATCGGTAACATTGGTGTCCAAAACAACCACGATTCCCTCATCACTTTCAACATCAAAGCCTTCTTTTCCTTTAAATCCAATTGTAACTTCGTTTCCTTCAAGTACAAAATCGCCGACTTTCACTTTGTCTTTTCCGAGAATTTCAAAGTCATTAGCTTTTATTTTTTGGATAATTGTTTGCACATCTTTTCCATATTTCGGACCAAGAATTTTTGCGTTGGGAGTAACTTGCCTTTCAATAATATCAAAAGCCTCTTTAACAAATTTAAGCTCTTTCACGTTCAATTCTTCCAAGATTACATCCTTGTGAGATTCAATAAGTTTTTGAGAAATGTCGTGAGGCAAAGCCACGGTAACGCTCTGAAGCGGCTGTCTGACTTTCATTTTTGCTTTAGAGCGAACACTGTGTCCAAGATTAACTATCGCTCTGACAAAGTGAATTTCTTTGTTTAAATCCTCATCGATTGCGCTTTTGCTTACTTTTGGCCAATCAGCAAGATGAACTGATTTTTCGCCGGTAATATTCATATAAATTTCGTCGCTGACGTATGGCATGAACGGCGCAATAACTTTTGATAATTCGGCAAGAACGATATAAAGAGTTTGATATGCCTCGGTTTTTTCACCATCGTTTTCGCTTTTCCAGAATCTTCGGCGAGATCGTCTTATGTACCAATTTGAAAGATTCTCAACAAAATCAAGAATGGGACGTGTAGCGCGTGGAAGATTGTAATCATTCATTTGCTGAGTCACTTCTTTTATAAGAGCGTTCAATTCGGATAAAACCCATCTATCGAGCTTATTTTTCGGCTTAAACTTGCTGTAATCTTTCTTTGGCTCCCATTTGTCGATATTGGCATAAGTGACAAAGAAACTGTAAGTATTCCAAAGAGTTAACGTAATTTTTTTGACAACTTCATCAACTAAATCTTCCGAAAATCTCACATCGTCGGCAAGAGCGGCGGGAGAACTTAAAAGAAGATATCTCATGGAATCCACGCCCATTGTGCCAAAAATCTTGGCAGGATCCGGATAATTCTTTTTACGCTTGGAAAGTTTTTCGCCGTCGGCGGCAAGCATTATTCCATTAACAATGACGTTTTTGAAGGCTGGTTTGTTAAACAGTATAGTCGCAAGAACATGCAGCGTGTAAAACCAGCCACGAGTCTGATCCAGCCCCTCGGCTATAAAATTCGCCGGAAAATTATCTTCAAACTCCTTCTTATTTTCGAAGGGATAATGAAGCTGAGCGTAAGGCATCGATCCACTTTCAAACCAACAATCCAAGACATCTGAAATTCTTTTCATCTCGCCTCCGCACTTTTCACACTTAATTGTTATTTCGTCGATATATGGCTTGTGTAAGTCCATTTCTTTACCTCTCATCGGCACTTTTCCGCCTGATTTTTTCTTCAATTCTTCGACGGAGCCGATACATTCCTGATGTCCGCATTCGCATTCCCAAATTGGTATGGCGCACCCCCAAAACCTGTTTCGAGAAATAGCCCAGTCGCGTGCGCCCTCCAACCATTTTCCAAACCTTCCTTCCTGAATATGTTCCGGCTGCCAATGAATTTTCTTGTTGTTGGCGAGCATTTTATCTTTGATGTCGGTCACTTTTATAAACAAAGATTTTGTCGCGTAATTTAAAAGCGCCGTATCACATCTCCAGCAATGCGGATAACTGTGTTTGAAGTTCTGCTTCTTAAACAAAAGCCCTCTATTATGCAGTTCTATGGCGATATTTAAGTCCTCTCCTCTAGCCGATTTTCCCGCAAATCCTTTGGTCTCATCCGTAAAAGTTCCGTCCATTTTCACGTTCAAAATCATCGGCAATTTATATTTCACCGCTGATTCCATATCAACTTCTCCATAAGCTCCGTTTATAGTTACCAAACCGGTTCCATCCTCATCACTCACATAATCCGCATGCATCGTATGAAAAACTCTTTCGGATTCTTTCACATCCGGATGATTATCATAAAAATCATAAAGATGTTTGTACTTTTTCCCTTCGATTTTGCTTCCTTTAAATCTATCAACAATTTTATATTCGATATTCGTATTTTCAAAAACTTGTTCAAGGCGTTTTTCCGCCAAGATGAAATTTCCTTGATCTGTAGCCACTTTAACGTAATCGATATTCCTGCCGATAGCAACTCCCATGACAGTAAATAAACTCCAAGGAGTCGTTGTCCATGTCAAAAAATAAGTCTTAGGTTCATCCACCAATTCAAATTTCACAGTAACGGACAAATCAGTAATATCCTTATATCCTTGTGAAACTTCAAAATTGGAAAGCGGAGTTTCGCATCTCGGACAAATTTGCATCGCCTTAAAACCTGTGTAAACCATTTTCTTGTCCCAAATCTGCTTAAAAACCCACCAGATAGATTCCATGTAAGTATTGTCCAGCGTCGCATAGCTATCGGAAAAATCCACCCAGCGGCCAATTCTTTTTAAAGTCGTTTCCCACTCCTTCGTATATCGAAAAACCGATTCGCGACATTTATCATTAAATTTCTCGACACCGTAATCCACGATATCTTTTCTGCCCGCCAAATTAAGTTCTTTTTCTATTTCGTATTCAACCGGAAGTCCATGGCAATCCCAACCGTTTGTTCGAGGCACATAATATCCTCTCATTGACCAATATCTTGTAACGGCATCTTTAAGCACGTTAGCCAAAATATGGCCGTAGTGCGGCATTCCGTTTGCAAATGGAGGCCCATCAAAAAACACATATTTCTCACAGTTTTTTCTTTGCTCAACAGATTCCTCAAAAATCTTATTTTTTTCCCAATATTTTAGTACTCTCTCCTCAACCTGAGGCAACG
>Ga0172379_10005602_pt1 | contig 17448 bp, 17 predicted proteins | sample GrowelOW334metaG_FD_119756 | JGI IMG/M metagenome (GOLD analysis project Ga0172379, IMG submission 119756) | Groundwater microbial communities from an aquifer near a municipal landfill in Southern Ontario, Canada - Groundwater well OW334 metaG | ecosystem: Environmental > Aquatic > Deep... | reverse complement strand
TGCCACAACGGCGCCAACGAGAAACACCCTTACGGCGACAAGAATCCCAATAGCGACTTCAGGGATTTCCTCTTTTATTGAGTGTGGGGTGCCGCCGCATATTCGGCGACCATGCGCATGAAGTATGCGTGGAAGCGGGTATCCGTGGTGAGTTCGGGGTGAAAGGTGGAGGCAAGGCAATTGCCCTGCCTGCAGGCGACGATGGAGTCGCCGAAGCGCGCCAGGACCTCGACACCGGCTCCCGCAGAGACGATTGCCGGCGCCCGGATGAAAACCAGGGGAAACGCGCCTCCTTCGACACCGGCGATATCCTGAACCGCGGTAAAGCTGTCCAATTGGCTGCCATACGCGTTCCGCTTCACAGTGATATCCATGACTGAAAGGTGCGTGCGGCCGTCGTTCTCAATCTGCCGAGCCAGCAGGATGGCGCCCATGCAGGTACCCCAGACGGGCATTCCGGCGGCAACGCGCGCCAAGATCGCCTTTTTCAGCTTCCTGCCGCGATCGTCGCCGTCCAGCAGGATACCCACCGCGCTGCTCTCGCCGCCGGGAATGATGAGGCCCACCACCCCTGCAAGCTGCTCCGTATCCAGTACCCTACGTGTGACAACACCGGGCAAACGATCAAGGATACCGAGGTGCTCCGCCACCCCGCCCTGCAGCGCGAGGACGCCTATCTGCAGGAGGGACATCACCAACCCCTGCTCGCCAGCCTCTGGTCGTCCGCAAGCTCCCGCAGATCCAGCCCTGGCATGGCTTCGCCCAGACCGGAGGAAACCTCCGCGAGCACCAGGGGATCCTGCCACCAGGTGACGGCCTTTACAATGGCCGCCGCGCGCCTGGCGGGGTCCGAGGATTTGAATATGCCCGAACCCACGAAGACGCCGTCAGCGCCCAGCGCCATCATCAGCGCGGCGTCCGCGGGCGTGGCGATGCCGCCAGCGGCGAAATTCACCACCGGAAGCACCCCGGTTTCGGAGATGGAACGCAGCTGTTCGTATGGAGCGCCCAAGTCCTTGGCCATGGTCATGAGTTCTTCCGCCGGAAGCCCCTTGAGACGCCGCAGTCCTTCATTGACGGTGCGCATGTGCCGTACGGCTTCAACCACGTTGCCTGTTCCCGCCTCGCCTTTGGTGCGTATCATGGCAGCACCCTCACCTATGCGGCGCAAGGCCTCGCCCAGGTCCCGGCAGCCGCAGACAAAGGGAATCCGGAACGCGTGCTTGTCGATGTGGTAGCTTTCGTCGGCGGGGGTGAGCACCTCGCTCTCGTCTATATAGTCGATGCCGATGGCCTCAAGTATGCGGGCTTCGATGAAATGGCCGATGCGGACCTTGGCCATCACGGGGATGCTTACCGCTTCCTTAATATCCTTGATCATGTCCGGATCGCTCATGCGGGCAACTCCGCCCTGCTTGCGGATGTCCGAAGGGACCCGTTCCAGTGCCATCACCGCTACGGCGCCGGCGGCTTCGGCGATTTTCGCCTGCTCGGGGTTCACCACGTCCATGATGACTCCGCCCTTCAGCATGCGCGCCAAATCTCGATTGATAGTGAATCGATCTTCCATTATTGTACCCCTTGGACTAGAATATGATGACTGTATGAGCGAAAGTCAATACAGTTACAACACAGTTGCAATGCGTATCGATACAATAAAACTTGAAAACGACACGGAAAGCCCCCTCTACCTCAAACTGGCCGACGCCCTCAGGCGGGCGATCCTGTCGGGCGAGGCCGCAAAGGGCGAACGTCTGCCCTCCATTCGCCGCCTTTCCGACAGCGTGAACGTGAACCCCGCCACCGCCGTAGCGGCATACCGCATCCTGGAACGCGAAGGCTGGGTGCTGGCCAAAGCCGGCAGCGGCGTCTACGTAGCCGGCATCCCCGATGTACAACCCGAAGGGACTCCTTTCCCCCGTGGAACCCATTCCAGCCGGAATGGTGGGCCTTCGCTGGACGGGTCGCTCCTGGATCTTTCCCAAGGCAGGGTCGTACTTTCCCCGTCAATCCTGGACATGGCCGCAGGCACCCCTTCACCGGCGCTGTTCCCCGTGCCCCAGTTCAAGTCCCTTATGGACGAGGTGCTGGACCGCGACGGGGGCTGGGCCTTTGGTTACCAGGAAAGCGCCGGGTGGCTACCCTTCCGCAAAGCCCTGGCCGATTACGCCTGTTCCGCCCTCGGAATCAAAGCCGGGGCCGATGACATCCGCGTGGTTTCCGGCGCACAGCAGGGTATAGACCTGGCCGCCAAGGCCCTGCTCAAAACCGGAGACACCGCATTGGTGGAAGCCCCCACCTATAGGGGCGCCCTGGCTGTGTTCTGGTCCCGTGGCGCCGATACGGTCCCGATACCCACGCACACAGACGGAATGGCTACCGCGACAGTGGATGTGAAGGCGGGCACGATGAACATAGGTGCCTTGGAAAAATTGCTGCGGGAACGCAGGCCCCGCCTCGCCTACGTCATTCCCCGTTACCAGAACCCCACGACAACTTGCTGGAGGGAAGCCGACATGCGCGCCCTCCTGGATCTGGCGGAGCAGCACAATTTTTATGTGCTGGAGGACGACCTGCTGTCGGACCTGCATTACGGAACGAAACAGAAACCTTCCTGCCTGAAAGCCATGGACCAGAACGACCGGGTGATCTACGTGCGCAGTTTCTCCAAGGTACTGATGCCGGGGCTCCGCTTGGGGATGCTGGTAGTGCCACGCGCCCTGCGGGAACGATTCGAGGCGGCCAAGCGCGCCACGGATATTTCCACCGACGGTTTCATCCAGCGCGCGGTGGAGCTGTACATGCGCAGGGGACTCCACGTCGAACGACTGGAATTCCTTAAAACCCATTATGCGAAAGTCTACGCGGCGGCGGTGGAGGAAATCCGGGAACGTCTGGAACCCCTAGGTGTTTCCTGGATTCCGCCGGGCGGCGGCCTGCACGTCTGGTTGCGCTTGCCTGCTTCTGTTACGGGAACGGCCTTGCACGGACTTGCCCTGACCAGGGGTGCCGCAGTTGTACCTTCGAGCGTGTATGGCGAGGACAGCGGTCGGCAGGATTCCCACATCAGGGTGAGCTTCGCGTCGCTCTCGGCCGGGGAAGTCCGCCGCGGCATCCGCATCCTGGAAGAGGCCCTAAAGGAACTCCTCGTCAAAAGCCCAAACGCTGAAAAGCATGGACCATCAGCCCGGCCCTTCCTGTAGTATATTGATAGATGAAGGAGACACGCATGAGCAATAATGCACTGGCTGTCCTGCCCCGCCGCCCATATAGGGACGGTGTCGAGCTTTCCATCGTGGCCTTTGGCGCCATTGTGGTGTGCGGTGAAACCCAGACCACGGCCGATGCCTATGTGGCCGAAGCAGTCGAACGGGGTGTCAACTATTTCGACGTCGCGCCCAGCTATTTCGACGGCGAGGCTGAACTCAAACTGGGCATCGCGCTGAAGCCCTGGCGAAAGGATGCCTTTCTGGCCTGCAAGACCGAAAAACGCGACGCGGTGGGTGCCCAAGCCGAGCTGGACCGCTCCCTAGAACGCCTGCATACGGACCATTTCGACCTGTACCAGTTCCACGCGGTAACTACGCTGGAGGATATAGACCGCATACTCGGCCCCAAGGGAGCCGGCGAAACCTTCCTTAGGGCCCAAAAAGAAGGAAAAGTCCGTTACCTTGGTTTCTCCGCCCACTCGGTAGAGGCTGCCCTCGCCCTGATGGACGCCTTCCCCTGCGATTCGGCCCTCTTCCCTCTCAACTTTGTCACCCTTACCCAGGGCAAGTTCGGCCAGCAGATTCTGGACAAGGCCAAGGCAAAAGGGGTCGCCCGGCTGGCCCTGAAGTCCATGGCCTACAGCCCCTGGGGAGAAAACGAAACCCACACCTGGAGCAAGACCTGGTACAAACCGGCTCCCAGCCCCGCCCTGCGCGAAAAGGCCCTACGCTTTACCCTGGGTCTGGACATCACCGCCGCCATTCCCCCGGGCCACTACGAACTGTACCGCGAAGCCCTGGATATTGCTACCAACTTCAAACCCCTAAGCCCTGCAGAGGAAGCAGAATTGAGGAGCGCCGCCGTGGGAGTAGCGCCGCTATTCAAGGCTTGAGCTGTCTTTTCTTGCTTGACAAATCCGGTCCCAGAATGTAGTTTTTGTATTACAAAAAACTACAGCATAACAAAAGGGAGGATGAAATTGGCAACCCCAATCTCGATACGCTTGCCGGAAGCCATCGAATCCGAACTGGAGGATACGAGCAAAAGACTCAAGCGCTCCAAAAGCTTCATCATCAAATCGGCGCTGGAACAGTACTTTGCCGAATACGTTGACTATCAGATTGCCTTGGATCGGCTTGGAGACAAGGATGACGAGATACTGAGTGCGGCGGATTTCCGGGAAAGCTATGGCATTTGAGGTTTCCTCAAAGCCCACCTGTAGGATCGCGTATAAAGCATCGGTCAAAAAGGATCTTGAACAGCTGGACAAGGCTACCATCACCCGCATCCTTGATACCATAGATACTGATCTGGCGCACAACCCTGGCAAGGATAAGGACCTTAAAGGTCAATTTGCGGGCCTCCATTCGTACCGCACCGGCGACTGGAGGGTGATCTACTCTATTTTGGGTGATACCTTGCTCATCCTCAGGATTGGCCATCGCCGCGAATTGTACAGGCCTCTCTGATGCCGCGCAAACACGTTTTCGGGCTGACACCCTGGGGTGCCGCCTTCATTACGGCCATGGAACGCTTGGGCGATGCGGGAAGGCTGGATCGGGGGCGCTCGTACGCAGGAAACGACAAGGTCCAGAAGCTGAAAATCGAGGCAGGCGTGGCCACGGCCAGGGTTAAGGGCAGCTACCAACCTTTCTACACTGTCCGCATAGCGTTTCCGCCCTTTTCGGAAAAGGACAAGGAAATCATAGCCAACCTACTGGCAAAGGATCAACTGGCCTTGGCGCGCCTGGGGGCGGGCAGTTTTTCACCGGACTTGTTGGACCGCCTGGACAAGGCGGGTGTAAAGCTTTTCCCCCGACGTTGGGCGGACATGAAACGTTCCTGTGACTGTCCCGACTGGGGAGACCCGTGCAAGCACGAAGCCGCCGTCTACTACATCATCGCCCAGGAGATCGACCGGGACCCCACTGCCTTGTTTCGGCTGAGGGGTTACGAAATGCCGGTGCGCCCGGTCGCCGCCGTCCAAGCCAACGAGACCAGCGATCCCCTCGCCCTAAACTTTGTTGACCATTGGCAGGCTCCTGTTGATTTGCCAATAGAGCCTGGCGTACCGGAAATCTCCGAAGGTCAGGCTTTGGGTTATCCGGCCTCCTTGCCACCCCTTGCCTCCTACGCGGACCTGATCACCAAGCTGCTTCCCCCGGGACCGGCACTGGCTGGACTGGACCTTCGGCTGGCCCTGACGGAATTCTACCACCGTCTTGCCCGGGACTGGGAGGAGCCTTTCGGTTCAGGCAATTTAAGCGGCGCAAGCGATTCCCAACTCCGTTCCCTGGCCTATTCAGATTTCCAGCTGGAGGTCCAAGGTGCCCCGACCCCCTCCAGCGCGATCGTCCTTCAAAACGGGAAAAAACTGTCTCCACTTGGAACGGCGATCTTGGTACTGCAGGCAGACACGGACGAGGGTTCCGCATCGTGGCGTTTCCTGCGCCGCTTCGCCCAGGCCATGCGCTCAATCGTGGCCGCAGGTGCCTTTCACCCGGCGATCAGGGTGGAGGGGGACAGTTTTTCTGTCGTCTGGAAGCCAGCCCGTTTTGGTGCTGATGTGCGGGAAGCTCTTTCCTGGGTGGAGGCCCTGGCGGTGGAACCTTGTCCTATCAAATCCTCCAAAGAATCCCCCACGACAGGATCTTCCAAAAGTAAATCATCCAAAGGCAAACCTGCCCGAAAGCAAAAAACCGGCGGGATACCCGACAGGCCATCCCTGGTATCCCTGCTCGCGACGGATTTCCTGAAGGATTATGTCGCGTCCCTCGAGTTTTCCCCAACAGGGGCACAGGCAGCCAACAGCCCGGTGAGCGGAGCCTTATTCACGCTCAGCAGGATAGCCACCGCGACGCCCGCGCTTAGGTCCTTGCCCCGTTCCCTGGCCGCTCGGCTTGCCGTATACGACCTTGCCTGCCACCACGGAGCCTTTGAACTTTCCGTAAAAAATGCCGCTCCGCGATCCGCAAAATCGGATGGCGCCGGAGAAAACCCGAGCGATACCGGCACGATATCACACAACCCACGATACGCCCTTTCTGCCCACACCATCGACCAGGACGGCAAACGCAGGCTCCTGTCCAAAGCCGGTACCGACGGCGGGGCGGAAAACCTGGCGTTTCCCGCACTGCTATCCAGCTTTGTCCCCGCCCTTGCAGCCTTGGGGACAAAAGCTTCGGTTGAGCTGGGCGAAAAGCAACTAGGCGACCTGGTGGTGGAGGCGGCTCCGCTCCTGACACGTATCGGCGTCCCTGTAATCCTGCCCAAGGAATTGTCCAAGCTTTCCCGTCCACGGCCGGTCATGACCGCCAAGCGGAAGGGTACGGGCAACCTGACCAGCGTGCTAGATCTGGGCTCTGCCTTCGACTTCCAGTGGTCCGTAGCCATCGGGGACAGCACCATCAGCCCCGACGAGTTCGAGGCGCTGGTGGCGAAGGGTTCCGTCCTTTACCGCTTCCGCGACAGCTACCTCAGGCTGGACCCGGCTGAGGCCGCGGCCATCCTGGAGCGCATACGTCGGGCACGGAAGGCCGACACCTTCACCGCCATTCAGGCGAGCCTGGCCGGCGAAGCCGACTTCCAGGGCGAGATAGCCGAACTTTTCAGGCGCCTTTTATCGGGAAAGGCAGAGTCCGACCCGAATGCCTTGTCCGGGAGGGCAACCCGGCGGGGCAAGTCAAACCAGGGCATAAACACTGCCCAACCCGCGCTGGCTTTGCCTGCCGGGCTCACCGCGACGCTCAGGCCCTACCAGGAACGGGGGTACCGCTGGTTGCTGGCCAACCTGGAGAACGGCTTTGGCTGCCTTCTCGCAGACGACATGGGCTTGGGAAAAACTATCCAGACCCTGGCCGCGATCCTCAACCTGAAAGAGACGGGAAAACTTCAGCAGGGTGCCCTTATCATCGCCCCCGCGAGTCTGCTGACCAACTGGGAACGGGAAATCGCCAAATTTGCCCCCGGCTTGTCGGTCCACTCCCACTACGGCACCAAGCGCCGCCTTGCCAAGGCCGACATCGTGCTTACCACCTACGAGACCTTCCTGCGCGACATGGACAAGGGCACAGATAAAGGTACAGGCAACAGCACCGACAAGGCCTGGGATCTGGGTGTCCTGGATGAGGCGCACCTGGTGAAGAACCCCGACACAAAGCGCAGCCGGGCGGTGAAGGCCCTCAAGGCAGCGCGGCGCATAGCTCTGACGGGTACGCCGGTGGAGAACAACCTGGCAGAGCTCTGGAGTATCTTCGATTATGCCCTGCCCGGTTACCTGGGAACCCTGGCCAATTTCGCCAAGGATTTTCGCAAGCCCATCGAGGTGAACAGGTCGCCGGAAACGGCGGAACGCCTGCGCCGCATCACCGAGCCTTTCATACTCAGACGGCTGAAAACGGACAAGGAGATCGCCCCGGACCTGCCGGAAAAGGTGGTGATAGACGAGTACGCGTTGTTGACCCCCGAACAGGCCGCACTGTATAAAGCCGTGGCCGACGAGGGACTGACCGCGATCGCGGAAGCCGAGGGAATCTCCCGCAGGGGCCGTATCCTGGCGCTCATCACCGCCCTCAAACAGGTTTCCAACCACCCCCGCAACTGGGACAAGGAGAGTGCCCCCGCCGCCGAGCATTCAGGCAAGGCCCGCCTGTTGCTGGCCCTGCTGGATTCCTCCCTTGCCGCAGGTGAGCGGGTTATCGTATTCAGCCAGTACGTGGAAATGCTGCACATCCTGGACGGCATCGTGCGGAAGGACCTGGGTATGATTCCCTTCGTCCTGCACGGGGGGATGGCCAAAAGCGCCAGGGACGCCGCCGTGGACGGCTTCCAGAACGGGACAGGGCCGGGTATCTTCCTGATCAGCCTGAAAGCCGGCGGCGTGGGCCTGAACCTTACCGCCGCGAGCCGCGTGGTGCACTACGACCTGTGGTTCAACCCCGCCGTGGAAAACCAGGCGACGGACCGGGCCTTCCGCATAGGCCAGACAAAGAATGTCTTCGTCCACAGGCTGGTGACCCGTGGCACCCTGGAAGAAAAGATCAACGTCGCCCTGGTTGCCAAGCGCGAACTGGCGGACCTGACAGTGAGGGCCGGGGAAACCTGGCTGACCGAACTGGGGACTGAGGAGATAAGGGCACTCGTAAGCCTTTAGATCCGTTCTTGTCCGGCCGCTTGGGTGCTTGCAGAACATTGTCAAGCACCCGTTTTCAGAGCCTGCGCACCTCGCTCCGGATCTGTCTCATCGATGCCAGCACGCCGGCTGGGAAAGAGGGGGGATTCCTGACCATTCCGGAAATTTCCACAGAAGTGGTCACAAATTCGAGGCCATGAACCTTTACCTGGGTCGTCGGCCGTATGTCCTTCATGGTTTCACTCCAAAATGCAGCAGTGCCTCAAGTACGCCGCCCCCGATGGCGCGGGCCTTGTCGGAGACGGTATGACAGTGGGATACCTCGCACCGGGGATCGATATCGGCGATCTTCATGCCCATGGGAACCCTGGAGCCAGGGCGTATCATGCCGCGGACAACCCCGTCGAAGGGGGCCTCGATCCATATTTCCCCTTCTCCCCTAACCGCCAGGATTTGTTCGCCCTTCCTGACCATCGAGCCGATGTCGCGCAGTACCTCGACGATCCCGGCGCAAGGGGCGTGGAAGACGCGGTCGGCGCCATGGCCGCCGATCTCGCCTGGAATCCCCGTATTGTTTTCGGCCTCGCCCGCCTCGATCACGCGGCCCAGATGGTGTCCACGCTTGGTTTCCACCACCGCGTGGACATCGGCACCCGCGGTAAAACCAGGACCCAAGGCAATCACCACGGGGGCCATCGACAAGCGGGTCCCCAAATTGCGCTTCGCGATTATGGCATCCACCAGCGCGGCGGGTTTGATTTCCGCAGCCAAGGCGCATTCGGGATCCACCACCACCGGGATGGTTCCCCAGGACAGGCAGGCTTCGATGTCAGCCAGAGTATCGGCGAGCTCCGCTGTGAAACCTTCCACCATGATCGGCTGGCCGTACACCGCTTCCGCAAAGGCCACCGTCCTGCGTATGACAGTGGGCTGTGCCATTTCAAGGGCGACTACCCTGTACCCCGACCTCCGCAGCCGTATGATGACTCCGGTTGCCAAGTCACCAGCACCCCGCACCAAAACAAGCTTTGATAGACTCATCGCAACTCCCTTATCCTGTCGTACGGAACCCTAACACGCGAGCAAAGCAGGATGCGATCGAAGTCCAGTCTTTCCTCGTCGATCCGTTCAAGAAATGATTCAAGCCCTTCCCTTTCCAGGACATCGGCCTTGTTGAAAACGAGCACCTTCGCGGCCTTGGGAGGGCCGCCCTTGAAAAGGCCCCTTTCCGAGCGCGCCAGGGAAGCCAAATGCCGAGCTTCAATCGCCTGCCCTACGGCACAACCCACCAGCTCCCCAAAAAGCTCGGGCCGATGGACCGTGCGTCCATCCATGGGCTTGCCCAGACAGTCGAGCCCGATAATGCCCAATACCACTGATGCGGCCTCAGGGACCACCGGTTCATGCCCGGCCGGTGCCTTCACCGGCAGATGTTTCGCACCGTCGGCTTCCACCAGTACGGCACCAAAGGAACCGGCCAGCAAGCGAACCTTTTCCGGGTGGATACCCTGCAGTTTGGCGCCTTCCACGATGGTGGCGCCGGCCACGACCGTAATGCCGCCCGAGGCGAAAGGTTCACCGGCGAAGGCAACAGGACCGGAGCTGCCCGCGAAGGCGTCCGGAATGGGGGTGCCGGCTACCATCAGGGAGGCGTCAATGAGTACCCGGTCGAAGCGCCTTCCGGTCTCGTACCGGGGATCCCGGATCTGGGTGGTCGTTGTCAGGGCGACGGAAACACCCTGGGCGACCAGGGACTCCGCAAGGGAAAACAGGGCAGCTGTCTTTCCACCGGCACCGACTATGGCGATGATGCGGGTTCCGGATGTGCCAGCTCCGGATACGCAGGGGTCGAAGAAGGGAGACAGCGCTTCGAGCAGCTCCATGGCGACCCTCAGCCACCCCGCCGGGACTGGGCATTCCTCAAGGATGCGATTGGAGCGGCGTTCCTGCGTACCGCTATCAACTCGGCCAGGATGGCCACGGCGATTTCCTGTGGCGACTCGGCCGCGATGTCCAACCCTATCGGCGCGTGTATGGTCGCGACCTTTTCGGGATCGAAACCCTCGGACAGAAGCTGTTCGATGATGAGCCGGACCTTCCTCGCGCTTCCAATGAGCCCCGCGTAACGGTAATCCCTGCGCAACAGTTCCCGCGCGCATTCCAGGTCAAAGACATGGTTCCGGGTCATGATTACGGCGTAGGTCGAAGGGTCGAAGGGGTATCCTTCAAAAAGGGCAGGCCAGCTCCCTAAAATCAGGCGTACGGTGGGTGGGAACGATCCTTCCCGCAGGAACTCGGGGCGGTCGTCAGCGAGGGAGATGGCGAAATCGAGATGGCCTGCGACTTCCACCAAGGCCCTTCCTACATGCCCCGCGCCGATGACGAGCAGCTTTTCCGCGGGGGAAACCGGATCCAGAAATATGCCTTGGGCACCGAAAAAACAGGCCTTGCCGCTCCGCAACGCCGTCATCGGATCCGGTCCTACTCCCTTTCCGGCCGCCTTCATGGATTCCCCAGCCACGGGTTGCCCAAGATCGTCGAGCAGATCAGTATGTACCACAACCCCAGCACCAAGGGGATGCAGGGCAAGGGTTTTGACGAATAGCGCCCGTCTGCCAGATGCGAGAAGGGCTCCCGCGAACCGGTAGGGTTCCGTTTCGTCCACGAACTCCACGAGCAGCTTGTCCACTCCGCCGCAGATGGATTCATCCCCCGTAGCCGAAGCACCTTTCATGCTCAGGCCCAGGATGGTGGACTTCCTGGCAGCCAAGGCAGTGACCGCCGCGTCGATGGCCCGCATCTCGCCCTCGCCGCCGCCCACGGTCCCTATCAGGTCCGACGCCGACCGCACCAGCATCTTGGTGCCCGGATGTCGGGGTGCCGACCCCTTGACCTCCAGGATGGTCACCAGGACGCAAGGCGCGCCGCCTTCGGCGATGGTCCTTACAAGGTCCAAATCCATATTTTTGCTCCTAAGGGATTTCCATGCTCATTCAGCCGGACTCCTTCCGGTGTAAGGTCCCGAACGGGCAAGCAGGGCGGCTGCCTCGGCAGTTCCCAAGTCGTAATGGTAGAAAAGATCATAATATTCCTTGGCCCGGGCAATCAGGTCGCCCTTGAACCTCTGGGGATACAGCAGCTGCCCCAGCCAGAAAATCCCGATAAGCCGGTTGGTTGCGGGAGGACGCCCCATCCAGTTATACGGCCCTTCCGGTATTTCGTACACCCGTCCGGCCTTGACGGCCGCAAGATCCTTCCACAAGGGATCGGTCCGTACCGCCCCGTACGCTCCGGCTGGTCCCAGGATGATCAGGTCAGGATTCCAGACCAACAATTGTTCCATCGTGATCTGCGCCCCGCCGGAGCCCGAGGCGATGGGAATGCGTGCGACATTCTCCGCGCCCGCCCATTCAAGCACGTCGGCATGTATGGACCCCGCGGGATTCGTCTGAAGCCCGGTTACGCCTTCTCCATAATACACCCGTACCCACTCCTTTTCGGGGATGGTCGCGACGTTGGTCCGCGCCTCCTCAAGGGCAGCCGCGCAATAGCGCGACAGACGACCAGCCGCGTCGGTCTCGCCCGTAAGCTCCCCCAGCATCGAATACGCCTTCGGAAAGGTCTCCAGCGTAGCCTCGATGAAAACCACGGGAATGCCGGTCTGGTCCTGTATGCCGTCCATGTCCTTGCGTATCGTCTTTTTCGCCTCCCCGATATCTATGATGATATCCGGCCTCGCCGCGATCAGGGCTTCCAGGTTCAGGCTGACATTCTTCCCGTAGAATTGCCCGAAGGTGGGCAGGCTCCAAAAGCGCTTGGGCAGGTATTTTTTCACCTGCTCCGCCGGGGTCGAGGACCAGCCGATAAGCCGGTCCGGGACCAGCGAATACAGTACGATCTGGGCAAGGGTGCCGGAGGGCGCGATGCGTTCAAGCCTGGCGGGCAACCGGACAGTTCTCCCTGCCGAATCGGTGAAGTTTCTGATCCCGTCTTTCGGCTGCTGGGCGCCCAAGCCGGAACCCACCAGCAGGAATGCCAGCGCAGTGACAGCGATTTTTGGTCTTCGATACATGTTGATGCTCCTTATGAAGATACGCACTTTTCAGCATTTTCACCGTACAGGGGCACAAGACTGGAAGCTTCCGGATAATTCCCTTTCCTTTCCGGCGTCCGATTCAGGCACACAGGCGCGGTAGCCACTTTTGACGCTTTCTCCCAAGGGAAACAAGCGTACCCTGACTTCATACAGGTCCTGGAGGATTTCCTCCGTCAAGACCCGGGAGGGCAGGCCTTCCCGGATGATTTCCCCGCCAGCCAGGACGGCGACCCTCGTGGACCACAGGAACGCGTGCTCCGGATTGTGTGTGGAAAGGATGACCGCATAGCCGTTCCGCGCAAGCTTCGCCACGTGCTCCATGACGCGGACCTGGTTGCCGTAGTCCAGGTTCGCTGTCGGCTCATCCATGACCAGGACGGTGGCTTTCTGGGTGAGCGCCCTGGCTATCAGCACCAGTTGCCGTTCCCCTCCGCTGATGCGGGCATAGCTGCGTCCGGCAAGATGGCCGACACCCAGGGCTTCCAACTGTTCCAACGCGAAACGTTCGTCCGCTGCTGTGGCGGAGGAGAACATATTCCTGCCGCTGGCGGCGCCCATCAGGACTATTTCCAGCGCGGTATATTCGAAAGTGCCCTGGTGCGATTGGGGAATGTACGCGATCTTCCGGGACAGGACATGGCCCTCGATCTCACGCACCTCCGAACCGTCGAGAAATATGCTCCCCCTGTAATCGCGTATGAGGGCAAGTATGCACCTGAACAGGGTGCTTTTTCCGGCGCCGTTCGGTCCAAGCACGCACAGGAGTTCCCCGCTTTCAAGGGCAAGGGTTACATTCCGCAATATCCGCAGGTTCCGGCGGGCGAACGAGAGTGAGGCGAGCTCCAGTTTCATGCAGTCCTGCCTTGCCTGCGGACCAGGTAGAGGAAAAAAGGAGCCCCGACAAAGGATGTCAGGATACCCAAGGGTATCTCGGAGCTCGCGACAAGGCGTGCGATATCGTCCACCGCCAGAAGGAAAGTCGCGCCCATCAACATCGAAGCGGGAAGCAGTATGCGGTAGTCATTACCCACGAGCATCCTGGCAAGATGGGGAACCACCAGACCAATCCATCCTATCATGCCGCTGATCGAAACACTCGCCGCAGTCGCCAGGGTCGCGCCCGCGATGACGAGGGTGCGGGCGAGCGGAACGTTCGTTCCCAGAGCCCGGGCTTCATCCTCCCCCATGGTGAGCACGTTGAGCCGCCAACGCAGCATCCATAGGAGCCCCAGGGCTGCCAGGATGGGCGGTCCCGCAAAAACGAAGTCCCTACCCCTGATAGATGCCAGGCTGCCCATTAGCCAGTAGGTGATGGCGGGAAGCACGTTGTTCGGGTCGGCCATCAATTTAAGGAACGAGGTGGCGGAGGAAAAAAGCGACCCCGCGGTAATCCCGCACAGGACCAGCAGGATGGTCGCATCCCCCCTGGGCTTGCCGGCCAGGATACCCACAAGAACCGCGGTTGCGACTCCAAACCCGAAAGATACGAGCATGGTGAGCGCGGCTCCGAAGGAGAAGAAGATTGCCAGCGCCGCGCCGAACCCAGAACCTGCCGACACGCCAAGTACGTCCGGCGATACCAAGGGATTGCGGAACAAGCCTTGGTACGCGACGCCAGCCCCGGAAAGGGCGGCTCCGACCAGGGCGGCCGCGGCTACCCGAGGAAGCCGGACACGGAAAAGGACCGTCTCGGCCTGTGGCGCCCAGGTCGCGTCCATCGGCAGGAAACGCGAAAGCAACAATTGGATGACTGTCATGGGATGGACAGGATAGCGGCCAAGCGCGCATGAGAGGATGAAAGAAGCCAAAAACACAATGGCCAGGGTCGTCAATGCGTGAAATCGGCGGACTGTGGTAATACTCACTCAGTGAGTATCTTATTCCTCCTTCACTTTGTCAACCTTCAGAACTACTCTGACGGAACCATACAGTCTTGCCGACGACTTCTTCCAGCCATTTCCGTGCGGCGCGCAATTGGCCTATACGGAACGCCCGCGCCAATTCGTTGGTAAGCTGGTCCGCCGGGAACGCGTTGCGGACATCCAACATACTCTCGAGCTCGGCGCTTACCGCTTCCAGCTGGCTGTTGAGTATGCCTGGCAACGCATCGGGCATGAGCAGTCGGGCGAAGTAAAGCCTGGCAAGGAATTCGAGGCGAAGGCTGCGAGGGCTGCCAATCGTAGGCTCCGCCAGCCACGATTCGAACAACCCGCGGCCTGTCGGGGTCAGAACGAAAAGCCGCCGGGACAAGCCGGCTTCCGCATCGGCCACGGACCCTTCAATGTGCCCGTGCCCTTCCATGCGTTTGAGCGTCCCGTACAACTGGCTTTCGCTGATATGCCAGAGCCCGTCCAGGCTGGCGCCGAAGCGCCGGCGGAGTTCGTAACCGTGGGCCGGCTTTTCGGCGAGAAAACCGAGCACCACATATTCAGGCCGCACATCCGGAAAACGCCTTGGTTTCACCCTACCATCTTGCTTTGCCACGATGCAGGATAGGTATCGCCGCTTCGGCATGTCAAGCTGTGTGGGGGATATCATGAGCTAAGCGGTTGGGAGCATGCCGCGTCGCTCAGATGAAAGCCGTCGCCCTTGGATGCCTCCAGCAGACCATCGCAGATCATCACATTCGTTTCGACCTATTTGTGTATGGGTACACGAAAACGTCGGAATTGGGTAACCTGATTTTGAATTTTGGATACTGTCTTGCCTCCAACAGAATTGTCGTACACGCTCCTTGGCAATACCGACTTTTCATTCCGCCCTTCAGGCAGTATTCTAGAGGTGGAGGTATACCAATGAAACGTATAGTCGTTTTCGGCATGGGCGGCATAGGCGGATACATAGGCGCGCGGCTGGGTATCGGCATCGACAAGATGGTGGCCGCCGGAGCGTTCCTTGGCAAACCGGACCTGGTTTTCGTAGCCCGTGGAGCCCACCTGGAGGCCATCAAGGCAAAGGGGCTCAGGTACAAGTCCCCTGAAGGCGCCGAATCGGTGGTGCATCCCACCCTCGCTACCGACAAGGTTACCGATGTCGGCCCGGCGGACCTGATTTTTCTCTGCGTTAAGGGTTACGACCTGGAAGGCGCCTGCAAGACCATCCTGCCCCTGATGACAGCTAAAACGATAGTGGTGCCCTTGTTGAACGGGGCCGACATCTGGGATCAAACCCGTAAAATCGTCAAGACCGGCTTCGTCCTTCCCTCCGGCATCTATATCTCGTCCAGCATTACCGAACCCGGACTGGTCGTGCACGGCGGCGGCAAGGGGAACCTGTTCCTTGGCCGCGAACCCGGCAAGATAGACTTTGACCCGAAACCCCTGCAGCTCTTGCTGGAACATTCGGGTATTCCCTTCGAATGGTTCGAGGATCCCTTCCCTGCCATCTGGAACAAATACCTGTTCATCGCCTCCTTTGCGCTGACCACCGCCCGAAGCGGTCTGGGCATAGGCGGGGTGGTGGCAGACGAAAAGTGGGCAGCCCAGGCGAAGGAAGTCCAGCACGAGATAGCCGCCATAGCCAAGGCCAAGGGCATTTTCCTGCCCACCGATGCCGCCGCGCAGGCCTTCGAGAAAGGCAGGATGTTCGGTCCCCAGATCAAGACCTCCTACCAGCGGGATGTGGAGGTACCGGGGAAACCCAACGAAGGAGAGCTCTTCGGAGGCGCCATCACCCGAATGGGAGCCCAACTAGGGGTACCCACACCGACGACAGAACGGCTGTACGCGGAAATCCGCGCCCATAGCGGAAAATAGCCGGTGGTCCTGTACGATCCGGAACTCGCCCTGGGTTTCCCCGACTACGGTATACGCATACCCGTGCTGGATTCCCGGGCGGACCGGATCGTATCCGCACTCTTGGCAATACCCGGGTTATCGGAAAGAAAATGGCTGCGTCGGGGCATTTCGGAGCGCATGACGCGCCAGGATGCCGAGCGCGTCCACGATTCAGGCTTTGTCGCCCGCCTGTTCGGTGGTGGAAAGAGTCTGGAAGCCGAGCTGCTTAAAACTTACGAATTGGTGGACCCCGACGGAAAGCCCCACCGTTACGAGCCGGAAACCGCAATCCGCCCGCTGACAGACCTGTTCGGCACCATACTCGCCCAAGTCGCCGGAACCTACGAAGCCGGGCTTATGGCGCTCGATACGGGCTTCTGCTTTTTCCTGGGCGGCGGCATGCACCACGCCCGGCGTGACTCCGGCTCCGGCTTCTGTCCCCTCAACGATTCCATGATAGCTGTTGCCAGGCTCCGGGCCGAGCGGCGGGTGCACACCGTATGGATCATAGATGTGGACGCCCACAAGGGTGACGGCACCGCGGAAATCGCCCTGGACGACCCGGATACCCTCACCCTATCCATCCACATGGCAGCGGGTTGGCCCCTGGACCCGGCCAGCATCGAGACTGCGCTTCGCGGAAGTCATACTACTATTGATAGCTCTGGTAAAATTGGCGTCGGGCTCGATCCCCTGCGCCACGCTCCCCTCGCACCGAGCGACGTTGACATACCGATAGCCCGGGGAGAGGACAGCCTGTATCTGGAAAAGCTCGCCGAAGGACTTGACCGCCTGGAGGCGCTATCCTCGGGACGTCAGCCGAATCTAGCCATCGTCGTGGACGGCGCCGATCCCTACGTTCACGACGGACTAGAGTCCAGCGCGGACCTTGCCCTCAGCCTGGACCAATGCGTGGAACGGGACGAACTGGTGCTCGGCTTCCTGCGGACACGGAACATACCCTCCGCCTGGATCATGTCAGGTGGTTACGGGGACCGCGCATGGGAACCCCCGGCGGCGTTTTTGGGCAAAGTATTAGGGTGAGGCGGTGGCGAGGCGGCCAGCCAACAACACCTCAGCCCCGCTCATCCGCGTCTGTCGCTATCCTGTCGTAGGGCACCTGCGATTCCTCCAGGAGCCGTTCCACCACGTTTGCGGATGAGCCGAGGTCTGTAGTCGTAGGGGCGACGAAAAAGCGAAGGGCGACCCCGCAGTCGCTCGACAGGTTCCGGGGC
>Ga0172379_10005601_pt1 | contig 17450 bp, 15 predicted proteins | sample GrowelOW334metaG_FD_119756 | JGI IMG/M metagenome (GOLD analysis project Ga0172379, IMG submission 119756) | Groundwater microbial communities from an aquifer near a municipal landfill in Southern Ontario, Canada - Groundwater well OW334 metaG | ecosystem: Environmental > Aquatic > Deep... | reverse complement strand
GGCGGCGACGTCTCGCTTGAGCGGCAGCCAGGAGCCGCCGTCGGTCAGGCGTTTCAGCTCGAGCGGCATGGCGTCGGCGCGGTCGATCTCGAGGAAGAGGTTCGCGTAGTCGTTCCAGGAGTCGGCGTAGAGCACGCTCCAGAAACCATTCTTGCCGGATGACCAGAACGGATCGCGCAGGATCGTCTTGTCGAAGGACGTGAAGAAGCTCGGCGGTAACGCGCGCGCTTCCGACGTCTTACCGTTCTCGAAATTGTTGATGGTGAAAGCGCCGCCGAGCGTCGTCGCGCGGTGGATCTGCCACGGCGCGGCGACGGCGAGCGCGATCGTCGTCATGAGTAGCGACGTCAGACCGAACGAGACGGCGGCGCGTCGGTCCCTCCGGAACTCCGACGCGACCGACATCGCGCCCCAGACGATGACGGCGAAGAGTAGGACGAACGCCGTGAGCTTGATGAGCGTCAACGATCCGATGAAGAGTCCCGCGATCGCCGCGCGTCTTCGGTCCAGCGGCTTCGTCGTCAGATAAAAGATGACGCCAAGCATGCCGGCCTGGACCGCGATCTCGTTCGTCGGGAATTGCGAGATGAAGACGGCGATCGGAAGATACGCCACGACGATCGCGGCGACCCAACCGGCTTCGATCGACTTCGAGATGCGAAAAGCGAGCAGTCCGACGAACGCGACGAAGGCGAGACCGATGAACGACGTCATGACAGCGACCGCCTTGACCGCGACGGCGTCGGCGGCGATTCGGCTGACCGGCAGATAGATCGCCGCGGCGACGGCGTAATAGAGCGGCTCGTGCCAGGCCAGATAATTCTCGGCCATGGTCGGAAGATGTCCCGTCTCCGCGAGCGTCCGGAAGTAGGCGACGTGCGCACCGCCGTCGTAGCCCCAACGGAAGGCGAAGGTGTCGTGCAAACGCAAGACGATCGCGGGGATGAGCGCGAGGATGTAGGGGAGATGGGTTTTGAGACGGTTGGACATGGTGGGTGTGAGCCAGTAGCGAGTAGGTCGACACCGGACCGGCCTACTCGCTACTGGCTATATCGCCTCGATTGCCAAAGCGGTATCCGGCCGGTATTCTAACCTATGCTATGAAAATCGCCATCGTGACCGCCGTTTTTCCGCCATATCGCGGCGGAATCGGGAATGTCGCGGAAATGCACGCTCGGGCGCTCTCTGATCTCGGTCACGAGGTCGCGGTTTTCGCGCCCGGTCCGAAGCGTCCCGAGTCCGAAGCGCCGTATCGTCTGGAGCTCGTGCGGCCCTGGTTCACGATCGGCAAGGGCGCGTTTTTGCCGCAACTTTTCTTCCGTCTCCGCGGCTTCGACGCGGTATTCTTGCACTACCCGGCGTTCGGCGTCGCCGAGGTCGCGTTGTTTTGGCGTCTCGTCCGTGGTCGCCGGTCTCGCTTTTTCGTAGTCTACCACATGGATCCGATCGCTCCTGGCGCGCGTGGCGCGATTTTCGACCTGATCCGCAAAGCGACGCTCCGACCGTTGCTCGATTCGTCCGACGGCGTCATCGTGAGCAGTCTCGATTACGCCATGTCCGGAATGCTCGCCGCGATGCCCGCGAAGATCAAGGAAAAATTCATCGAACTGCCGTTCGCGGTCGACGTCTCGAAGTTCGCGCCACGAGAACGTACGGAAGACGATGTCGCGAAATTCGGACTCGCCGACCGGAATCTCCTGTTCGTCGGCGGTCTCGATCGGGCGCATTACTTCAAGGGCGTCACGGTCCTGCTCGAGGCGTTCGCGAAGACGAGTCTGATGGGACTCAAACTGCACATCGTCGGCTCCGGCGATCTGCTCGAGACATACAAGACGAAGGCGAGTTCGCTCAAACTCGGCGACAGCGTGATATTTCACGGCGCGCTGGACGACATCTCCTTGGCGAAACTGCTTTCATCGATCGACGCGCTCGTCCTGCCTTCGGTCACGCGCTCCGAGGCGTTCGGTCTCGTGTTGCTCGAAGCGATGGCGAGCGGCAAACCAGTGATAGCGACGCGACTCCCAGGCGTCCGCACCGTCGTCCATGACGGCGAGACGGGCCTGCTCGTGGAACCCGGCGATCGCGACGCGCTCGCCGGCGCGATCCGGACGATGTTCGCGGACGACGCGCGTCGCGTGGCGATGGGCGCGAAGGCCCGCGAGTCCGTCGTCGCGGAGCGTGATCTCGAGACATTAAGGATCGGACTCGGCAAACTGACCGGTATTTCCGCGATCGCATGAGAATCACGATAGTCACCGGGATGTATCCGCCTGGCGGTGGCGGCGCGGAGCGGGCGACCGAGATGCTCGCTCGCGGTTTGACGCGCTTGGGTCACGCGGTGACGGTCGTCACGACTGCCAAGTCAGACGCGGATGATACGGTCGACGGAGTCCGTGTCGTGCGGATCGGCAGAGGTCGTGACTGGATCGGCGACGTCCTCGGCCGCTCGTTCGCGAGACGGATCTCGTGGAACATCCGCGAGCTGATTGACGTCCGGTCGTCACGAAAAACTTTCGCTCGAGTCCAGTCCACTTCGCCAGAACTCGTCATTTCAGGAAACATCAAAGGCTTGGGCGGGATGTTGCCGCGTCTGCTCTTGAGACTGCCGGCGCCGCACGTCCACGTCGCGCACGATTTCGAACCGGTCGAACCGATCGCTCTCCGTCCCGGCGACCGGACGGACAGGCTGAAAAACAGGATTTGGATCGCGATCTCGAAATGGCGGTGGGGGAGCCCTGAACTCGTCGTGTTCCCGAGCGCGTGGTTGCGTTCGCTCGTCGCGAGTCGCGGCATCTTCCCCGCGTCGAAGACGATCGTCATCACGAACCCGATCGCGCGCATCCCGTCCGCGCGTCCCGAAAAGACGTCCTTCGATGGATGTCGCCTTCTTTTCATCGGTCAGCTCGAACCTCACAAGGGCGCTCTCTGGCTCGTCCGTGGATTGCGGAAGCAGACGACGGTCGAGGATTGGACGCTCGACATCGTCGGTGACGGCGGCGAACGTGGCGTACTCGAACGCATCTCGAACGAGGACGGTCGGGTCCGCGTCCACGGTCGGAAGGAAGGCGCGGAGCTCGATCGTTTCTGGAACGAGGCGGACGCGCTCGTCGTCCCATCGCGCGGTCTCGAGAACGCGCCGCTCGTGATCCTCGAAGCCACGGCGAGACGCGTCCCGATCCTCGCCGCCAGCGTCGGCGGCATTCCGGAATCGGTCTTCGCGGGCGAGAACGGTTGGACGTTCGATGCGGACGATGAAGCGTCTTTCGTCGCCGGTCTGAAACTCGTTTGCGACGCCAGTGCGCGGCAGGGTCTCGCCTGGAGCCGTTTGCTTGCGATAAAGACGTCGGAAGAGTATGCGGCCGATGTCTTGGCGGCGGCATCCGTCGAAGCCGTGACCGCGATCCCGTGGCGTTGCGTCGATTGCGGCGGCGAGACTAAGGACGGCGTCTGCGTCTCGTGCGGACGGGAATATTGCGAGTTCGAAGGCATCAAAGATTTCCTGCCGCTCGCGATGAGCGGTTTCAAGAAAGAGGAGGCGCGGTATCACGACGAAGTCACGGCCGATGCGGAAGACGTGCATCAGCTCGCGGCGTTCCGTAATCGCAAGTATCACGAGATGATTCCAGGTTTGCTGCATCCGGTCGCGCCCGGAGGCTGGACGTTGGAGCTCGCTTGCGGTAGCGGACATGACGGAGCGATTGCGGTCGAATCGGGTCAGAGACTGATCGAGACGGATGTCTCGCTCGGAGCGGTCCGGGTCGCCAAGCGTCGTCTCGAGTCCATACCTGGACCGAAGACGGATCCCGTCTTCGCGGTCGTGGACGCCGAGGCGTTGCCGTTCACCGATTCGTCGCTTGCCGGCGCTTTCATGACGGCGAGCCTGCATCACGCCGAGGATTCGAAGCAAGTCCTGCGCGAGGTCAAACGCGTCCTCGTCCCCGGAGCCGCTTTCGTCACGGCCATCGAACCGCACAGCCTTTACTTCGGAGCGTTGAACCGTCTCAAACCTTCTCTCGAACGGTTGCTCGGCAAGCGTGCGGACAAGTCGGTCGCGGACGAGGAACACGCGGGATTCACGCGGAAAGGATTGGTGAAACTGTTCCGTGACGCAGGATTCGACGACGTCCGTGTCATCCCGATGTGGTTCTTCGCCGGTTGGTCACATTACTCCCTCGAGTTCCTGAATCGACTGACGAAACGCCAGACGAGACTCGCGTTACCGGAGTTTCTCGAACGCGCCGTCGTCGGTCTGGATGAAATCATTTTCCTTTTGCCTGGCGGAAAGCATCTGGCGTGGCATTGGATCGCGGTCGGCAAAAAGTGAGAAGTGGAAGGTCGGTCTGATCGGAATGTCACGGAGAGCCCAATGATGTCATCCCGACCGGAGCGTCTGGCGAAGCGGAGGGACCTCGGACGATCCGATATCCGACTCCGAGGTCCCTCCGCTACGGCCGGACGCCTTCGGTCGGGATGACAACAGGCAACTGCTTACCCGCTATGCATTATCGTTTTCGTCCCGTGTCATTCCTTGTTTTTTCGATCGTGCTCTCCGGTTGCGTCCAAGTTACTCGTCCGGTGTCGATCGATCTTACGAAGGACGGTCCGCGCGTCAGCGAGACGAAGACGTTGCCGGACTACATCTCGCGCCGCCGGACGAAATCCGAGGGGAGCGGCGTCGAGGCGACTTTTCTCGTCCTCAAGATCGATCCCGCGAAGTGGTCCTGGGAAGCGGCGGAGGCGGTCGAGGCTCCGAAATCGGTCGCCGCTTGGCGAGACGCGATCGGCGCGGATATCGTCATCAACGCCGCCTACTTCACCGCCTCCGGTACGCCGAGCGGCTTCTGGCGGAACGCTTCGAGCACGCCACGAAGCCGACGCGATTGGCCGAACGAAAAAAGCCGGTCAGACAAAGCCGGCTACACCGGAGCGGTGCTCGTCAAAGACGGCGCGCTTTCGCTCGCGTACTTGCCGGAGGACGATATCGATCCTGAAAATTACGATACGGCGTTCCTGACCTACCCGACTTTGATCGCCGACGGTCAGCCGGTCGTCCTGAAGGAAAGCGGGTTGTTCGCGCGGCGGACGGTCTTGGCCGAAGACGCGGACGGCGACGATTACGTCATCGTCACGGAGGAGGGGAGCGCGACGCTTTACGGACTCTCGCGCTGGCTCGCGGAACAGCCGGAGAGTTTCGTCCGCGCGGTCAACCTGGACGGCGGCCCCTCGACCGGACTCGCACTCGAGGACGGCGACACGAGCTTGAGTCTCGGCTACGCGCTCATCCCGAACGTGCTCGCGGTCAGGAGGCGCTAGCGCATCTTCCGTCGAAAGTGTCATCCCGACCGGAGCGCCGGGCGAAGCGGAGGGACCTCGGTGTCGGAAAGTCCGAGGTCCCTCCGCTACGTCCCCGGGCGGGACTTCGGTCGGGATGACACGTTTCAGGCGTTAGGACATAAAAAACGAGCCGCACCGGTGAGCCAGGATTTCTTGTCCTGCCACCGATACGGCCCTTCGCGTCCCGTGGACGCAGCGCTACACGTACTTCCGTGCCAACAGTCGCTCTAGCTCCTTGTGCGTCTGCCCCCTGGCGTCCAGGTGCGAGCACCTGTGCTTGTAGGCTTCGCTGTTGACGAGCTCTCGGATGACCGCCGTCGGCAGTTGCTCGAGCGAGGGCATCTTGTCGAGCCAGTTCTTCGCGAGCCAGAGACTCTCGGCGAAGGTTTCCTTCTTCAAGATGACTTCGATGAGGAGCTCGTCGCGGCGCGTCTTGTTCGAAGTGGACTGACCGTCGTTCATCATCGCCACCTCGATGAGTCGTTCGCACTCCTGGATGGTAGCGAGTGCGATCTCGTTCACCGCGTCCTCCGCCGCGTTGAGACTTGCGAGCTCGGCCAAGGCCTCCTTCAGCATGGCCTCTCTCGCCTGGCTGGAGACCTCCGCCATCGCGAGTTTCTCGGTCAGCTCCTCGGTCTTCTTGTATGCCCCCTTGAGCTCGACGCCGAGCCGAAGCGCTTCGCCGTTCGCCTTCTGGCATCCAGTGGTGTCGTTGGCAAGCCTTTCGTTAGAGTTCGCCAACGACACCAGGGCGCTATTCAGGTTCTGCTCCAGCTCCTTGATCCGCTCGATCGGGCTCACGATGCTGACGAGGGCCAGAACCGCGCCCAGGAGACCGAGCCAGAAGCTCGTCCCTTGGAGGGAAAATAGCCCCGCGGTCCCCGATGCGACGGCGGCGATGGCGACGACGGCGACGATCAGGTAATACTTCTTGCTCATCTCGGTTCTCCATTGGGCGCAATGCCCGGTTGTCAAGCGTTTTTGCTCGGATTTCCCGGGTTTGCGCCCACGGAGGCGTGAAAAGAGCAACGGGCAAATATATCAAAAAACGAGGATTTTGTCAAGACCCTCGGACAAACTATCCCCAACTGGCGAGTCCTGTCATCCCGACTGGAGTCCCGTTTGGGGATGGAGCGGAGGGACCTCGGACGATTCGACACCGAGGTCCCTCCGCTTCGCCCGAAGCTCCGGTCGGGATGACAGGATCGGGGGACGTACTCGGAATTCGCTTTGGTTCGTCCCTATTCGTTTGTATTCGCTATCGTCTATATTCGAACACCCAGATTTTCCCGCCTTCGATCTCGTAGGCATCGTCCGCCGTCGCCTGCGCTTCGGAGACGGCTCGGGCCGCGCCGGTCCAGTAGTCGTGGATCACGAGAAAGACCGAGTCGACGTCGTATCTCGCCATGACGTCTCGCAGGCGTTCTCTTGAGACCCCGGTTTCGACGACTTTCAGATAATTCGCGTAAAGCCCAGGCGCGCCGGATTGGTGGGCGTAAAAGAATTCGCCCTCATAGTAATGCGAGAAACCGCGGCGCCAGATCTCGGCCGCGGCGTCGGTCTGGTTCCCCAGTACGACGTAATCGCCTTGACCTTTGTCGTGAATCAGTTCGACGGCGGCCACGGTCTCGGCCGAGACGTTGAAGCCTTTGGACAAGTCTTCGGGATCGACGCGCGGATAAGCGAGATAGGTCGCGGTCGGCACCGCGAGCGCGAGACAGACGACGAGCGTGACGCGTCCCCAAGTTCGAGACGAGAGGCGTTTCGCGAGATCGAGCCAGGCCAAGAGCGCGAGCGGGAAGAGGAAAAGTCCCGCGAGCGAGACGAAGCGGAGCGGGAAGACGAGCTGTTCCGTCGCGATGGTGCCATCGAGCTTGAGTAGAGCGGCGAAAGCGACTCCGCCGATCGCCGTCGCCGCGGCGCCCGAAAGCAACGCGATCCGCGTCTTGCGTCCTTCGTCCTTCTTGAGCGCGGCGTAGGCGGCTGACGTGACGAGCAGGAACGGGAAGAGGCTACGGAAGAGATAGACGAGCGTCCGGCCGGGAGAGAAAGTGGCGACCGTCGGCGGATGGATGATGGCCGTCGCGAGCGCGGTGAGGCGGCCGGGCGCGTCGCCCAAGTCGAACGTGATGCCGATCGTCTTTTGCGCGAGGAAAGCGACGGTCGGGAAGGCGATGGTTGCGCAAGCCAGTAGCCAGTAGCCAGTAGCCAGTAGTCGGTGAGTCGAAGTAGGGAGTCGGGAATCTGGAGTCGAGAATCGGGAAAGATGAAGTATCGCTACGACGCAGATCGCCGGGACGCCGGCGATCGGGTGCGTGGCGAGCGCGGCGACGGCGAGAAGGTAGGCGGGGAGGAAACGTCGGCGGTCATTCGCGGCGGCGAAGGCGAGCGCGACGGCGAGAAGCGCCAGCGCGTCGGCGATTCCTTGCGGGGTCGTCATGATGAAATGCGAGAGCGGGGACAGGGTCATCAGCAAAACGGCGAGCGCGACGAATGGCGTTCCGGCGACCGTCGCGATCGTGACGGCGATCGCCGCGAGCGCGCCGGTGCCGACGATCGGTCCGGCGAAACGGTTCAGGTCGTGGAGCGGCATCGAAGTCAGTTCGGACACGGAGACGATGTCGACGTACGCGCCGATATAGTACGGCGTCTTCGGCAAGATTTCGCCTTTCTCGGCGATGACTTTCATGCCGGCCTCATGGATGAACGGATCGAAACCGTAGCCGATCCGGTACGAGAAGGCGGCGACCGAAAGCGATAACGTGACGATCGTGGTCGCGCCGATGACCGCGATCTTGCGAGTCTCGCGCTTCAACGTCAGAGCGAAGATGCCGAGGACGGAGAGACCGACGAGCACGAGGAATCGCGGGCTCACGACCTGCCACGGCGAACGGATGACCGCGGTCGTGGCGGACGTGACGAGAAGGGCGGTCGCCCAAACGAGCGTCAAGCCGAGCGGGATCAGTAGCCAGTAGCGAGTAGCCAGTAGCGAGTAGGGTCGGTCCGGTGTCGGTCTACTGGCGACTGGCGATTGGCTACTGGCTAAAATCGCTCCGACTGCGGAACCGGCGACCATCGTCCACATCACGATCGAGTCGAACCGCCAGAGGTAGTAGGCGGCGGTCGCGATGACGGTCCAGAGCGAGACGACGATGACGGCGCCTTCGAGAAGGTCTCGGAGGCCGGTCGCCGCGGTGCGGTCCCGTCTCGCGAAACGGGCGGCGGCGACGGCGAGCAGGAAAAAGAAAGCCGCCGCGACCGGTACGCCGAGGATGGGGGAGCGGAACAGCAGGAAATTCGCCGCGAGGAGCGCTGCCGTCGCGACGATTGCCGTGCTATATTGAGTCTTGGAAATTCGCATGATTATGCTAAGATAGCGGCTTCAGGCGCGATTGTAGCACGACTTGATGCAGGTGTAACGGATTGCGGCTATCGATCATGACGATCGATTGATGGTCGCCCCTCCTCTTCGGAAGAGGAGGTTGGGAGGAGTTTTGCCGGTCGTCGGTCGAGTTCCGGCCCTAACTCACCCCAACCCTCTCTTTTGAAGAGAGGGGGCCAGTGTCACGGCTTTTGGACATGGACCAGCTTCACCGACCGTTTTCGAAAATTCAAAAAACGGTTTTGGCGGCGGTTGCGGTCGTGTTTTTACTATCCTCGTCCGTCCTCGCGGTCGCCAACGCGTCTCGTCCTCACGGTATCGCGCCGCACTTCGATTGGCCGGACGAGACGGCGAACGCGTTCTTCGCGCAACGGTTCGCGGAGACCGGGACGCTCAAGTTGGAGGTCGGAGCCGACGTCGCTCGTGATGCGCGATACTTCCTTCATCCGCGGAGTTTCAATTTTTTCGACTCGTCGATCGTGCCCGCCGGCTATCTCGGCCTGCCGATAGTTTACGGCGCGGCGGAACGCGTCCTCGGTCTCTTGCCCTACGTCTCGGGAACGACGGCCAGCCTTTTCCTGACGCCGCTTCTCGCCACGCTCGCGTTGCTCGCTTTCGCGTACGTCGTCTCGAGGTTACGTGGGACAAGAGCCGGGACATACGCCACAGTCGTCCTGGCCCTGACGCCGGCGTACTGGTATTACTCGGCCTACGGCTTCTTGCCGAACGTCCCGATGATCGCGTTCCTCGTATTCACGACAGTATTCGGTTTCAAGATGTCGACCGCGTCAGACATGCGTCGCAAGACTTTCTTCGCCATCGCTTCCGGTGCATGTCTCGGGATCGCGGCGGCGATACGGACGGTCGACGTCGTTTGGTTCGCGCTCGCGGTCTCGGTCGCGATCGTCTGGTCCGGCGAGTGGCGTCGCCAGCCGAAAAGATGCTGGATCGCGCTCGTCGTCTCCGCCGCGGTCGCGTTCTCGCCGGTCCTCGTCCTCCAGCGTCTCACTTACGGCGGATTCCTGACGACCGGGTACTCGCGGTTCGCGAACGGTACCGTGCTCGCACCGACGGAGTTCTCGGGGAGCGCGTCATCGCCCATCGCCATCATCCTTTCCGCGCTCGTCTTGCCGTTCGGTTTCCATCCGCGCGCCATCTGGTACAACCTGTGGCGGTCGTTTTTAGCGATCGGTCCGTGGATTTCGGTGCCGACGGTCGGGTTCTTGGTCCTGGGAGCGGTGCGTGGTGCGTGGTACGTGGTACGCCGACAGTTCGTGATCGGTAATCATCGGCTCCCTCTCTTCGGAAGAGAGGGTTGGGGTGAGTTCCGTCGGACGATGAACTTGCGACCCGGCCAACTCCTCCCAACCTCCTCTTCCGAAGAGGAGGAGATTGCTCGACTCACGACTTCCCCATTGCTCGTCGCGACGATCGTCTCCGCCTGGCTCGTCGCCTCGTACGGCAGTTGGATGATCGCCGATCCGCTCGTCCTCAAGTTGAACACGATCGGCGTTTCGCATGTGCGATATTGGTTGCCGATCTCGATTTTCGGCGCCGTGGCGTTCGGTGTCGTCGCGTCGAGGATAGCCGACAAAGGCAAGACGTGGCGAGCGGCGGTCATCGTCTACTTGGTCGTCTGCGCCGTCTTATCCGCGCGCCTCGTCTTCTTCTCCGAGAAGGAGAGTCTCGTCGCGGTGGCGGGTCGCGTCGCGAGCTATGACGCGGCCGCGGCCATCGTCGAAGCTTCGACGCCGGAGAATGCAGTCATCCTCACCGACCGCACCGACAAGGAAATCTTTCCCGATCGCACCGTCACGCCGGGATACCCCGAGACCGTCGAGGATTTCCGCGCGGTGGCGTCGATCGCCTGCAATCGACCGCTTTACCTCTATGTCCCTTGGTCGGACGAGGAGATCACGAGGAGAGTGGATAGTGGTGAGCTTGCCACGTCGCTCGCGAGCGACGTGGTGAAGGGAGTGGACGATCGGAAAGCGGTCGAGCTCGTCGCGGAGCCGAGGCCCGGTTATCGCCTGTGGAAATTGGACGGAACGGAATTATGCGCAACCTCCCCGAAGTGAAGACGGTGAAGATCGCGTCTTGGTGCCTCGTCTCGGCCGCCATCGTCTTTTTCGTCGTCGCGGAAGTCGGCATCTCCGGTCATCAGACTTTCATGACCGACTTTATCGCGCCGAATCGTGTCTTCTCGTCGCTTGGACCGTCCTCCAGGATCGCCTCGCAAGACGTGACGAAGCGGACGACGACGCTCGTCGGCGAACCGGCGTACTTCGACGTCCGGTTGCCGAGCTTCGCCGATCGCGCGGAAGTCACGTTGTCGTACGCGAAAGACGCGACGCTTCCGGATCCCGCGCTAGGCGTCTCGATGGGTGGCGAGGATTTCGTCTTGCGACCGTTCTTTCCCGTGGACATGGTGGGGGAGTTCACGAGAGCGCAAACGACCGTCGATCTCCGCGGCGTGCCGAAGAAGGACGGCGCTTATCGGATGTTCGTCGCTTTGCCTGGCGTGAACGCGAGTCACCGTCTCGTGATTCATGACGTGACTATCATCGCGGTCAGACCGTCCGTCAAGACGATCGTCGCGGACGCGTTCGCGGGCATCGTCAAAAAAATCCCTGGGCTATGACGAAGCGTGAAGTCGTCGGAAAATATCTCTCCGCGATCGCCTTGCCCGCGGCGACTCTCGTCTTTTCTGCGTTGACGCTCGAGTGCGTGGCTCCGGGCATCGTCGCCAGGTGGCTCGATCTGCGCGTGCTCGTCGCGGCCGGCCTGTTCCTTTCGGTCTCCGGTTTCGCGGTCGGACAGGACGTAGCGTCCGCGTCGTCTCGGAGGACTTCGGCGATCGCCGTCGCGTCCGTCGCCGTCTTCGCCGTGGCCGCGACTTTCGCGGTCGCCGGACCGGGCTGGCGCTTCCTTCTTTTCGCTCTATTTGTTACAGTCATAATCACTTTTCATGTAGCGAGAAAAGGCGCGGAATGATATGGACAACTGCATCTTCTGTCGGATCGCCAACAAGGAACTCCCGGCCCAAATCGTCTACGAGGACGGCGGTACGGTGGCCTTCCTAGACATCCATCCCGTTAATCCCGGACACGTGCTCGTCGTCCCGAAGGAACACGCGGCCACGATCCTCGACATCTCGCCGCATTCGTTGACCGGCGTTATGGACACGGTCCAGAGGATCGCGCCGGCGGTCTTGGCCGGAGTCGGGGCTTCTGGTTTCAACATCGGAGTCAACACCGGTTCGGTCGCGGGACAGGCAGTGATGCATTTCCACTTGCATCTCATGCCGCGTTTCGAAGGCGACGGCTACGAGCTCTGGCACGGCCCCGAGACGTCGACGGACGAGATCGAAGCGGTCGCGCAGAAGATCCGCGAGCAGATCGGCTGACGAAAAGTCGAAGTCGGTAGTCCTTCGACTGCGCCCGAAGCTACGCTCAGGAAATAAAAAGACGATTCCCTGAGGTATTCTCCCGCTCCGCTACTCCCTCATATGGTTAGCGGGACCCCGCCGAGCGTGGGGAAGGGCTACCTTTTCGGGAGGGACGTGAATTGATTTCGCTTATGAAGATATTGGTCTGCGGCGGAGCTGGATTCATCGGGTCGAACTTCGTCCGTCACGTCTTGGAGGGACGGACTGACGTTTCGATCGTCAATTTCGACAAGCTCACTTACGCCGGCAATCTCGATAACCTGGCGGAAGTCGCGGACGATCCGCGTTACTCGTTCGTCCAAGGCGACATCTGCGACGCGGAGGTCGTGGACAAGGTCTTCGAGGAGCATAAGCCGGATGCGGTCGTCAATTTCGCGGCCGAGACGCACGTCGATCGTTCGATCCATGTCGGTTCGCGCGAGTTCGTGATGACGAACACGGTCGGCGTGCAGACCTTGCTCGACGCCGTGCGCCGTCATGGCACCGCGCTGATGGTGCAGATCTCGACCGACGAGGTCTATGGCACGCTCGCGCTCGACGACACGGCCAAGTTCACGGAAGAGACGCCCTTCGCGCCGAATCCGCCCTACGCCGCGGCCAAGGCCGGCGGCGACCTCATGTGCCGCGCCTATCATCGCACTTTCGGCGTACCGGTCATCGTCACGCACTGCTCGAACAACTACGGGCCGTTCCAGTTCCCCGAGAAGCTGATCCCGTTCGCGATCTTCAAGGCACTCGAGGGCGAACCGGTGCCGATCTACGGCGACGGCCTCTACGTGCGCGACTGGATTCATGTCATGGATCACGCGAGTGCCATCCTCGCGATCCTCGAGCGCGGCAAGCTAGGCGACGTCTACAACATCGGCGCTGACAACGAGCGCGCCAACATCGATGTCGTCAAGATGATCCTCAAGGAACTCGGCCAACCGGAGACGCTCACGACCACGGTCACCGATCGTCCGGGTCACGACCGTCGTTACGCGATCGACGCCTCGAAGATCGAGCGCGAACTCGGCTGGAAACCGACCTATCCCCGCGAGCGCTTCGTCGCAGGCCTGCGCGAGACGATCGGGTGGTACCGGGCCAACACCGGCTGGGTGGAGAAGTTGCGAAAGCGGCAAGCGGAGATAAATGCGCATTTGAATTAAGCCAGTAGGCGAGTAAGCCAGTCGTGAGTAGTCGGTAATGAAAAGTCCGTCATATCGACCCGCGCGGAGAGACCTTCAGATCAGTCGGTCTGATGCCGATCCGGTTCGACTGACCGTTCGTCCAACTCTCTACTCTCCACTCTCCACTCTCCGACTTATGCCCGCCATCACGACTGCAATCTCCGGTCTAGTCATCCATCCGCAGAAGGTGGTGGGGGACAGCCGTGGTCTGCTCGCCGAGATGCTCCAAGACGGGGCGTCCAGCCCGCTCGTCCGGGAACACGGGATCGGCAATGTCTATGCCTCGATCGCGACCGGTAAGCACGTGGCCCGGGCCGCACATTTCCATTTCAAGAACCACGAGCTCTTCTACACCCTGACCGGCATCGCGCTCTGGCTCTTCCATGACTTTCGTGAAGACTCACCGACTTTCGGCCAGAATGTAGGTCTGATCCTCGGTTTCGACCGTCCAGACGGCGAGACTAAGCACGACTCCTATCTCCTCGCTGACGGCAAGTTCGCCGGAGTCTCGGTCCCGGCGGGCGTCTATCACGCTTTTTGGCCGCTTTCGGACGAGAAGGTCGTCACCGTGGCCGTGGCGAGCGTCCCGCATGACGACAGCGATTACGACCGCCGGAAGCCGTCTGAAGTCCCTGGTTTCCTAGATATTCTAGCCGGTTATGGCATGGATATCCCCAAACAGCCGTAACCCGCACCCAGAGCTTGACTCTGGTCCGGTCTTGAGGTAATATCTTCACGCAATTGAGACTGTCGGTCGGCCTACTGGCCACTGGCTACTCGCTACTGAACTACAAATATGGCCCATAAAAAGGCAGGAGGCTCTACAGCGCTAGGACGGGATTCCCAAGGTCAACGCCTGGGAGTCAAGCTTCCGCATGGCGCGTTCGCCACTTCCGGAGCGATCATCGTCCGTCAGCGCGGCACGAGGAACGTTCCCGGCACGGGCGTGATGCGCGCCAAGGACGACACGCTCTTCGCGAGCGCCCAGGGTTTCGTCAGCTTCAAGCGCGTGACCAAAGGTTGCTTCGACGGTTCGAGACGGTGCGTGAACAAGGTTTCCGTGACCCCGGCGAAGGTCGAAGCGAAGAAGGCGAAGTGAAACTAGACTCGAACCCCCGGCACAAGAGCCGGGGGTTTTGATTTGAGAGCAAGGACAAACGATCGATCGGTCGTCGGTCCCTCTCCCCGCGGCGGGAGAGGCTAGGTGAGGGGGCGGTCGGATAACACCCTCCCCCAGCCCCGCCCATCAAGGGCGGGGAGACGACCGTCCCGCTCCGACACCTACTCTCCACTCACCACTCTCCGCACCCGATTGCCCCCTTACGCCGTTGCGCGGTATACTCGTCTCGCGATATGAGTCCGGTCAAAGCGCTGAAGTCGCTCGTCGCCGAAGCGAAACCGAGTCGCGCCATGAGGGCGTGTTTTTGGGTTTCGACCACGATTCTCGTCTTGATCTGGGCGCTTTACGCCATCAAGATCCTGCCGCTCGCTTGGAGCGGGGAACCGCTCGCCCTTCATTATTCGGTGCTCGTCGGCATCGACAAGATCGGGCCGTGGTGGTGGACGCTTAGCGGACCCGCGCTGGCGCTCGCGTCGTATGCGGTAGATTGGTTGATCGCGTTGCGGCTCTGGCATCGCAAACGGCCGGAACTCGCGATCACGGTCGGCGTGTTCGTCTCGTCGCTATCGGCCTTGTTCCTCGCGGGCCTGGTCATGATGATACTTTTGAACGTCGGCGTCTGACTTATGGAAACTACGATGGGTTCGAATGCCGTGCGCTTGCTCGTGCTTTCGTCGCTCTCTTTCGTCGTGGCCGTGGCTTGGACGCCGCTGCTCACGCACTTCCTCTACAAGCACAAGCTCGGCAAACAGATCCGTGACGCGAAGACCGCGCCGATAATGTCCAAGTTGCACGCTCACAAGGCCGGGACGCCGACCATGGGCGGACTTCTCGTCTGGGTGACGACCGCCGGGATCGCCCTCGCCACCTCCTTCGCCGCTTGGCTTTGGGACAGTTCGCTCACGGCCTGGAATTTCCTGTCGCGCGCCCAGACGCTCCTGCCGCTCGGCACGCTCGTCGCCTCGGCTCTGGTCGGTCTCGTCGACGATTATTGGAACGTGAAACGCATCGGTCCGCGCGGCGGCGGTTTGCGCATGCGTCACCGCCTGCTCATGTACGCGGCGATCGCCGCGGTCGGCGCGCTGTGGTTCTACTTCAAGCTCGAGCGCGACACGGTGCATCTGCCGTTCGTCGGCACTTTCGGGATCGGGCCGTGGTACATGCTGTTCTTCGTCGTCGTGATCGTCGCGACCGCATTCTCCGTGAACGAGGCGGACGGGCTGGACGGCCTCGCCGGCGGCACGCTCCTCGCCGCCTTCGCCTCGTACGCCACGATCGCTTTCGTCGAAGGGCGTTACGACATGGCGGTCTTCTGCGGCGTCATCTCCGGCGCGTTGCTCGCGTTCCTCTGGTTCAACATCGTGCCGGCGAGATTCTTCATGGGCGATACGGGAGCGATGTCCTTGGGCGTCACGCTCGGCATCGTCGCCATGCTCACGAATACGGCGTTCCTGTTGCCGTTCATCGGTTTCGTCTTCGTCATCGAATCGCTCTCGGTCATACTCCAGATCGCCTCGAAGAAGCTCCGTGGCAAGAAACTTTTCCTGTCGACGCCGTTCCATCACCACCTCGAAGCCTCCGGTTGGAGCGAACCCAAGATCGTGATGCGGCTCTGGGTGATTTCGGCCATGACCGCGACGATCGGGCTCGTGCTATATCTTTTGGATCCGACGAAGTGATGTCGGGGTGCGTAGGACGTGGATAGTGGAGAGTAGAGAGTGGATTGTTTGGAAGAATCGAATTTCCTTATTCCCCACTGCCCACTATCCACTAACTACTCTCCCACGATTTCCAACCATGCGCATCGCGATGATCGGATCGAAAGGGATACCTTTCCTCGGCGAGGGCGGCGGGATCGAGCGCCACGTCGAGGAACTTTCGGTGCGTCTCGCGGCCGCCGGTCATGACGTTTCGGTCTACGTGCGGCCGCGGGCGGTCGCGGCGAAAGGGGAGTGGCGCGGCGTCAGGCTCATCCGCCTCCCCACGATCCCGACGAAGCATCTGGACACCATCACGCACGTCTCGCTTTCCTGCTTGCACGCGCTTTTCGGCCGTTACGACGTCTTTCATTTCCACGGCGTCGGCCCCTCGACCCTCGCCTGGATCCCGCGCATCTTCGCGCCGCGCTCCAAGGTCATCGTGACTTTCCATAGTCAAGATCGGTTCCACAAGAAGTGGGGTCTCGTGGCTCGGGCCTATCTCACGTTCGGCGAATGGACGGCCGTCAAGTTGCCTCACGCGACCATCGCCGTCTCGCACGCGATCCAACGCTACTGTCGCGACCGTTTCGGCGCCCGGACGGTCTACATCCCGAACGGCGTCGAACCGCAAGACTCGCGGCCGTCCCCGGAGCCGCTCTGCGAGTTCGGTCTCGAGCCGGACGGTTACGTGCTCACGGTGGCGCGGCTCGTGAAGCACAAGGGCATCCATTTCCTGATCGAGGCGTTCTCGCGTCTCGACACCGCGAAGAGACTCGTCATCGTCGGTGCTCCGAGCTTCACCGAAGATTATTCCAAGTATCTGCTGTCGCTTTCGAAAGACGATCCGCGGGTCAGGTTCGTCGGTTTCCAGGGCGGCGAGACGCTCGACGCGCTCTACTCCTACGCCAGCCTGTATGTCCATCCTTCGGAATCCGAGGGGTTGTCGCTTTCGATCCTTGAGGCCATGAGCCACGGCACGCCGGTCCTCATCTCGGACATTCCCGAGAACCTGGAAGCGATCGACCACGCCGGTTTTTCCTTCAAGAGCGCCGACGTGGACGACCTGCTCCGTGGCCTACGCGAGACTTTGGACGACCCGGAGCGAGTTAGGAAGGTCGGCGCACACGGCAAAGCGTTCGTCAGGCGCAGCTTTTCCTGGGATCGGGTGGCCGAGCGGACGCTGGATCTTTATCGAAGGCACTGTTGCACTAAGTGTGGGTGATGGTCTGTTTGGAGACGTGGGTGAGGATGGCATTAACGAGCGCGTCTAAGGCGGTCGGTGACTTGATTCCGCGTT
>Ga0172379_10005600_pt1 | contig 17454 bp, 12 predicted proteins | sample GrowelOW334metaG_FD_119756 | JGI IMG/M metagenome (GOLD analysis project Ga0172379, IMG submission 119756) | Groundwater microbial communities from an aquifer near a municipal landfill in Southern Ontario, Canada - Groundwater well OW334 metaG | ecosystem: Environmental > Aquatic > Deep... | reverse complement strand
CTGCCGCTCGGCTTATCGGTTCTGCTGATAGCTCTTTTCGTCATGCTTGACCGGGTGTACTCCATGGCGGCGGTGATGGCTATCCCGGAAATTTTCTCACAGCTGACCGACAAAACCGCCACAGGCAACATGGTTACCCTTACCGCGTGGACCGGCCTCGCGCTCATTTCCGCCATTGAAGGGATAACGCTCAGCGTCGCGCCCGTGTCGGTTACCGCCACTATTTTAATCCTGTGCCTGATCTGCGGACTAGTTTGTTTGTACCGGGTCCAGCCTAAAACATAATGTTTAACCCGGGCTAGCAATAATTCTATTTTCGTGTATAATATAGCTAGCGGTGTTCATTTTTTCTTCATAAAGTTTAGGGAGGTGTTTAACATGAGAACGAATCCGCACCTTCTGGAAATAAACGCACGAACCTGGCTGGCCCACCTGCGCTCCAAATATAACCATGAACTGACTCTCTCGGAGATACCGGAAGCCGAGTGGCAGAGTCTGAAAAGGCTGGGGTTTGACGCCGTTTGGCTTATGGGGGTCTGGACGCCCAGCGCCGTAGCCGGCGAGATCGCGCGCAAATGCGAACCGATTTTAAGTGAAATCCGCAAAGTAAATCCGGACTTCAAACCGGAAGACGTTGTCGCTTCCCCCTACGCTATTTACGACTACACCCTCAACCCTGCTTTAGGCAGGCCGGATGAACTGGCTGTCCTGCATGAAAAACTGAATTCCCTGGGCCTGGACCTGATTCTGGATTTCGTCTCCAACCACCTGGCGCTGGACCATAAGATGGTGGCCGAATGCCCCGAGTGCTTCATCCACGGCTCCGATGACGACGCGGCCCACAACCCGGAATTTTTCTTTAAGGGCCCCGACGGAAAAACCTGGTTCGCCCACGGACGGGACCCCAATTTCGCGCCCTGGAAAGACACCGTGCAGCTGAACTATTTCTGCCCCCGCGCGCGGGAGTACATGCTTCAGTCGCTTATGAAAGTTGCGAATGTGTGCGACGGCGTCCGCTGCGACATGGCCATGCTCGCCCTTAACGACATCCACCGCGAAACGTGGGGCTGGCTCCTTAACAGGCAGGGTTATACGGAGCAGTGCGAGTTCTGGCGCGAAGCCGTGTCCGAAGTTAAAAACGAGTTCCCGCTTTTCACCTTCCTGGCCGAGGTTTACTGGGGACTGGAATGGCGCATGCAGGAAATGGGTTTTGATTACACCTACGACAAAGTGCTTTATGACCGGCTTCGCCAGATGGGCGCGCCCGACGTGAGAGGCCACCTGAACGCCGAATCGCTTTACCAGAAACGGTCCCTGCGGTTTATCGAGAATCACGACGAACCCGCGGCGCTTGCCGCGTTCGGGCTGGAAAAATCAATATCCGCCGCGATAATCATGTCCACCCTGCGCGGCATGCGCCTGTACAACCAGACCCAGATAACAGGCGGAACAAAACGCGTTCCCGTGCAGTATCTGAAATGCGACTATACCGTCAATCCTGAAGTGGCCCGCCGCTATGAGCAGATTTTAAAAGTGGCGGACGATCCGGCTTTTCACGGGGGAGAATGGTCGCTCATAGACGTCAATTCCGCCGCCCATGACGACAGCACCTGCAAAAACATTCTCGCCTGGAGCTGGAACCAGCAGAGGACGGTCAAGTACGTTATCGTGAATTATTCCGGCGATTTCGCCCGGGCGCGGATTCCCATAAAACCCCCCGCCCGCGGAAACGACTACACGTTTTACGACGAGCTGTCGGACCGCTTCTTCACCCGCGAAACCTCGGAAATAAAGGAAAAGGGCCTGTATATCGAACTGCCGCCGTATTCCTCGCACCTGCTGGATCTGGAGTTTTAACGCACTCTTAAACGCAAAAGCCCGCCCTTTCGGAAAGGGGCGGGCTTTTTTGCATGGCTGAAAGTTAAAACGAAACTTTGAGGGTAACCCTGTGCGCGTTGCCCAGATCGCCGAACGGATTAAACGCGTAATCAAGGCCCAGCGTGCTGCCGGCAAAACCCAACCCGAAGGACACGTTGCGCAACCCGTCCAAATCGCTCGCCGCCCTGGTGGTGGCTCCGGCGCGGAGATCAACCCGCAGGTTTTCCAGCACGTTCACGCGTATCTCGGTGGCGGCGGAGGCGTACGGATAATTATCCACCGGCGCGGCCACGTCAAAAAGCAAATCCCACATGGAAAGCAGGCGCACCCGCCCGCCCAGTTTTCCCAGAAACGGCATTTTGGAAGTTTCATTTCCGAAGCGCAAACCGCCCATTATATTCTGCGCGGTAAGCCCCATGCGGAACCTGTTATTCATAAGCCAAGGGGTAAGAATGCCGGCGTCCATGGTTATGGTGGAATCCTGGTTAACTATCTTGGAACTGATGACTTTCGCCGAAACTCCCAGCACAAACCGCTCCTCGGGGTACTTGTTGAACCCAGAAATATAGGAGGAGAACCCCATACTGACCGCCAGATCGTAAGGCGTGAAAGAACCGGTTTCTATGCCGCTGGCGTTGGTTCCGGTAAGGTTCCCGTGGTTCATATACTGGATGCTGGCGCCGAAAGCGCCCATATCCCCGAACTTCTGCCCGTAGGCCGCGTAATCGTAATAAGTGTCCGCTATATAGGCCGCGTGAGTGAAAACCACGCTGCGTTTCTGAATTTCAATAAGCGCGGCGGGATTCCAGTAAAGAGCGGAGGCGTCGTCCGCCAGCACGGTCATGCATTCCGCCAGCGCGGAACCGCGCGCGGTGGCTGAAAGCTTCAAAAACTGGGCCGCGGTAGTGCCCACGCCGCTGCGGTCAAAACTTCCGGCGAAGCAGGGCGCGGCGGAAAACAGGGAAAGCGCGGCCAGCCCCGCTTTTAAAGCGAAACCGAGCAAACCGCCGCCTTTTATCCTGCCATTAATTCTCACGCTATCTTTCCACCGCTATTTTAAGAATTTTTTTGGCTGCTCCGTCTTCCGTTTTTACAAGCACAACGTAAACTCCACTGGCTACGTCGCTGCCGTAAGTGTTGCGCCCGTCCCAGGTTGCGTTACCGGCTATATCAGCCGTAAATTCCCGCACAAGCTCGCCCAAATAGGTGTAAATTTTAACAGAGGAACCCGCAGGCAGTTTTGAAAACTGCATATATTTGTTGCTGCTGCCGGGATCAAACGGGTTAGGAAACACTTTTATATTATCAAGCGAATCGCCCGGCAGCACTTCCATTATCTGGAAAAGCGACAGGTGCGACGCCAGTCCCTGCACCGTGTTATTCGCCAAGTCCGACACGGAAGGCAAAGGAACCCAAATCGCGTTCGTCGTATCGTAAAAAGCCAGCGCAAGCCGTGACCTGTTGGTCCCGTTGGGCAAATCCGCCGGCCTGTAGGGAATTGTGATTCTTATATTCCCGGTAGGCTGCATATGCGGTGTAGTCTGTATTTCCACGCCAATTCCTGTGGCCTTAAGTTTCGCGGCGGGCGAATTTATCACCGCTCCGCTGCTTATGTCCATTGCCTGCGATACATTGAAAGCCACGCTGATACCGAAAGTTCTGGCTGGGACATAGACCTCAATAGTGCCATAGGAAGTGGGCAGATTTATATAATAATCCGCGTTTGGCGTGGTCTGATTCTCCACACTGCTGAGAGTCCGGGTCGAGATAACAGGCCAGTAATCGGAATTGACCCCGGTCCCCATAGCCCGGACCCATGTAGAATACGCGGTCCCCGAAGACAGGCTCAGGAAACGATAAGAAACAGCGGTCGTAGCCGCGCTTGCTTTATCCACCGATGGAAACAACGCCGGATTTCCGCTTGAAAGATACACTTCGTAAGTAGTGCCGGGCAGATTTGAACCATGACTCCAATTAACGGTCATTTCATCCATCCTGACATCGCTGAAAGTCTGGCTGGCCCTAGCCGGTATGGAAGGAGTGCTTGTAAATAACGAAAAATCAGCCCAGGAAGAATAAACGCCGATAGTGTTTATTGAAGCGACACGGCTGTAATAAACCGAATTTGAAAAAATGGGACCCATTACTGTGGACGTTGAGGCCCCGCCTGAAGGCTGTATATACTTTTCAACTATGTTACAGCCGGTACCGTAAGCCCCGCAAGCGGTGAAAGCAACCGTGGCCAGCTGTATACGGTATCTGGTTTGATAAGGATTGGAATCAAACCCAAAACTGAAAGTGGCCTGCGTGGCTCCGATTGAACCTATCGAAAGCGATACCGGAATATTTGCCGCCGTGACGATATCGCCGGAATATACTTTGCCGCTGGCATTGCCGGACCGGCCCAAAGCTTGCGCGTAAGCGTAATATGAGGTGTTGGGCGCGAGGCCGGTAAAGTCGGTAAAACTGCCGGTCACCGTAGTTATCGCGACCCTGCCGCCGGTATTCAGATAAAGCGCAACCTCATAACGCGTATCAGCCGGATTGCGGTTTGTGTTCCAGTGCAGGGTAATAGAGGACGAGTGGACATCCCCGCTTTCGGTTGACACTCCCACGGCATAAGGCTCAGCCACATTAGTCACCGTGGTTCCGGCGACGGAATAATAGGAAGGGTTGTCATCCCAGTTCAATGTCGCGACGCGCGCATAGTAAGTGGTGTTCGGGATTACTTCGTTTTGTCCGGAGGAATCATATGAAACGGTGAAGGTATCCGGATGGGCGAAAGAGTTTACGTATCCCTTGGAACTGTACACAATCCCCGAGAAATTTGACGCTGTGGACACATTTACCACATAACCTTCGGCGGAGGCGGAAACAGGCGCGGAAGACCGCGGGACCCAGTTCAAAGTTACGCTTTCCGGCCCCACACCGGAGAAACCGGCGGAAGTAACTGGCAGGGCAAGAGTAGAATTAAAGCGCGGATCCGTTCTGGTATAGGCAGTCGCGCCATTGTAGAGATTGCCCATGCGGGTATAATAACTCGTGTTCGCCAGAAGCCCGGATACCTGCAGAAAAGACAAAGCGGTGTTAGTTGTCACGGAAGACGCGACGATATTGCCGAAAGTTATATCGCTGGCGACTTCGGCCGAATATCCGTCGCAGGTGTGCGTACTCCACTGCAGAGTTATATAGGTGGTTCCTGTGGATTTTATGGCCACAAATTCTGGCGCGGGACCCGGAACAGTCTGCGCAGGAGCCAGGTTCACATAGGTAATCCCGCCGGAGATATTATAAGTGCCCATGCGCAGATAATACCGCTTGTTGGCAACCAGATTGGAAAACGAAAAACTGTTATTGGTTTTAACCGCCGTGCTTGAAAACAGCACATTAACAGCCTGATCGAAAGGAACGGTCGCCAGTTCGATGCGGTATCCTTCGCAAGACAGATCATGCGGTTCCAGCGGCAACGGCTGATAAGTAACAAGGATTGAAGTGGCGGAAACTTCATACTCCACCAAATCAGGATCAACAGGCCAGGCGAGCGTAACGGTGGAAATCACCGAACCGTAATTGGGCACATCCATCCAATTATAGGCTCCGGCGCGGATAAAATAGGTGGTGTTCCTGAGCAGGCCGTCCAGCACCAGGGTTGATTCGGAAAGCGTGTGGGTTTTTGTGGAGGTATAGCCCGCGCTGAACACGGAGGAAGACGCCTCGAAAATATAGCCGCTTGCGCTCAGTGCCCGCGGAGTAAGCGGATATTGGTTAAGCGTTACCGTGATACTGCTGGTATTCACCGCCGTAACCCTTGTGCCGGTCGGCACCGTCGTAAGGGTGGAGAAATAATACACCTCGCCTTCCGTAATGACCCCGGCGAGATTGCGCGTGTCGGCGCGAAAATAATAAGTGGTATTGGCGACTAGCCCTGAAATTGCCAGAGAAGACACGGCGCGGTTATTTGTGGAGGAAGCCAGTTCCGTGTAAAAGTCCTCGGTAAGCGATACCCGGAAAACATAACCCGAGCAGGACAGGCTTTGCGGTGACGCGGGACAGGCCGTCCACAAACCGGACACCACGGACGAGGAATACGTTACGGTGACGCTTCCTATACCGCGCGCCAGCGTGACTCCGGAAGCCGTATTGGAATAGCCTGTCGCCGTTCCGCCCTTGCCCAGCACGCGCACCCGGGCATAATAAGTTGTGTTTTGGGAAAGTCCGCCGAAAATAACCGAACCGTTGAAAACCCCTGAAAAACGCAGGTCGCCGGTATACGCTTGCGAAAAATTGTTGGAGGAAACCGACACCTCATAAACGGAATCAGCGGCGTTCGAACCGACGTTCCATTCCAGCAGCATTTCCGTTTCCGCGATATAGGAGTAAGCGGCGCCGCCCGGCGCGGCGGGCAGAGTGGCTGTCGAAACGGACATATAAGAGGAATCCGTCTCACTCGCCAGTTTAACCTTAAAATAATAAGTGGTATTCGAATCCAGCGAACCATAGCTGTAAGACGAGGTTCCGGCGGGCAGAGTCTGGCTTGAAATCACCGGGTTGAAATCCGCCGCGGCGGAAAGCACCGCAAAAGGTGCGGCGGCCGGTATGCGGGTCCAGGTAAAAGAAACCCCCGTTTGGGAAACGGAAGCAGTCTGCGGATCGAGCGCGGTGGCATACGCCGCGCACGGCGAAAAAAACGCCAGCGCGGAAAAAACGCAAAACCCGGCGCCAAGCTGGTGTATGAATTTTTCAACCCGCTTCAACATGTTTTAATTATACTATTAATCTATACATTACGCGCGCCGAGTCGTCTTTTTTGGAAATCCGGCGGAGTTTATTAATTATTGGCGGGCAATGGGCACCGAACTTAGTTAGGACTCCGTGTGGCGCTCAACCACAAAAGAAAGCATGCTCCCGTCTATTTTTGAGGCAACCTCAAAAACATGCAGTCCATTTAAACTGATTTCCAGCCGAGACAACACTTTACGAAGACTTTCCTCTGGAACAGTCTTTAATAATGTAGCAATCACGTGGCTATCGAAAATTTGCACTAATTTCAAATATGATATTTCCTCTGACAGTTCGGTGGAATCCCTATAAGTGCCGGTTTCTGCATTTGCTTTCAGGTTCCGATTCAAGTCCAAAACAATTGCAGGTACGGGTGATAATTTTACGCGCAGCTTATCACCAAACAAATTATTACTAAAGGTTTGCCGCCACTCCACATATATGTGAAAACTGGTTTTGCGTATTGAAATCTCATTTACCATGTAATTCTCCTGATTACTCGAGCTAGCTAAACAACCGTATATTTTCCGGTTTTGTGGCTGCCGGTGCGTTTGATTAATCCGGCTTCCAGCAGAGGTTTTAACACATAATGCGCACCGGGTTTGGTCACTTTCAACAAATCCTGTATTTCCTGTATACCGCGCGGCGTATCGCGCAACAACACAAGCAATCTTTCCTGCTTCGGCGTAAGTATAAGGTGCATACCCTTATCAGCGGCCCGCACAGTCTCTATCCGTTGCCAAGTGCGGCGCAAAGTCTCATTCACGGTTTCAGCAACATACTCAACCCAGCCGGAAACGTCCTGCCCCTCAACCTGAACCCGATGCAAGGCACGGTAATAGCTTTGCCGGTCCTCAAGAAAAACTTCATCCACAGCAAAAATATGATGAGTGTCAAAATTTTTCCGGTATAGTTCCCATGTCGCCAGCGCCCGGCCCACTCGCCCGTTTCCGTCGCCAAAGGGGTGTACGTATTCAAACTGATAATGCAGGATTGCAGAACTTACCACGGCGGGCCACGATTGCCCCGCGCCGTTAAGCCAGTCCAACAATTCACCAACCAACCTGGAAACATCTTTTGCCTGCGGCGGTTTGTGCATGCCTACAAGCACCTGGTAATTCCTAAATTCCCCAACGGGCAGCCGGTCAAGCGCGTTTTGCTGACCTATCAGAGCATGGAGCTTCAGCACATCCTTCGGTTGGATTTTTGCGACTTTTGCGCGCTTTTCAATAAAGCGTAAAGCGGCAAGATAATTCATGATTTCCTGCACGGCGCGCGGCTTGGCTGACGGTAAAGTACCGCCGTTGGCGAGTATTTTCACTTCCGGCAGGGTAAGAGGATTGCCCTCGATGGCGGTTGACCCGTGCGTTTGGCGCGCGGCGGTTTCTTTCTGGATATTTGGGATCCAGCTAACGCTTACGGTTGCGCCTTGTATGCGCGTTTTGAGAGAGGTTATTTCCTCTAAAATCCTTAACAAGTGCGGCGTGGGCTGGAATTTGGGTGTAAATGGCATAATCGTATGCTACCAAATAGGTAAAGTATAAGTAAAGCGAATAGTAAAGCGACCGGACATATGGGCATCCGTGATGACAAAAAAAACAAAAATCTGCTACAATGTATTACATAATCGGGCAGTTAGCTCAGCGGTAGAGCGTTCGCTTCACACGCGAAAGGTCATAGGTTCGATCCCTATACTGCCCACCATTTCAAACCCCGTGTTTATCCCGGGGTTATTTTTTTGCCGCGACGGCCCGTCCGTCCCTGGAAAATGGGTATAATAGAAAAAGCGCGGAACCGTCCGCGGGGGAGTTATGCCATGATAAATTTCACTTACCATAATCCGACCAAGATAATTTTCGGCAAAGGAGCGCTCTCCGGCCTGGCGCGGGAGGCCGGGAAACTCGGCAAAAAAGCGCTGCTAGTCTACGGCAAGGGTTCGCTTAAGAAAAACGGGGTTTTAAAAACCATCACCGATTCCCTGTCCGGCGCGGGCATTGAAACTGTGGAATTCGGCGGCGCCCAGCCAAACCCGACAGTTTCCCACGCCGAAGCGGGAATTAAGGCGGCAAAAGAAAATAAAGTTGATTTCATTATCGCGGCTGGCGGCGGCAGCGCCATGGACACCGCGAAAGCCATCGCCGCCGGCGCGCAAAGCGCCGCGCCCCTGTGGGATTTTTTATCAGGAAAAGAACCGGTCAAAGCCGCGCTTCCCCTGCTAACGATAGTAACCATGCCGGCAACCGCGTCCGAAATGAACGGCATTATGGTGCTGACCAATGACCTGCAAGACAATATGAAGTCCGGCATAGGCTCCCCTTTTCTTTACCCCAGAGTTTCCTTTCTGGATCCGGAACTCACTTTTTCCGTTCCGGTTCAGGCCACGGCTTACGCGTGTTCGGACATCATGTCGCACGTTCTGGAAAGCTATTTCACCAACACCGACACGTTCACTCCGGTGCAGGACGGTTATGCCGAAGGCATAGTGAAAGCGGTTATAGAAAGCATGGACCGGATTATAAAAAATCCAGCCGATTACGACGGACGCGCTTCTTTCATGTGGTCCGCCACGCTCGCCTGGAACGGGTTGGGCCACGCCGGAGTAAACGGTGCGGCCGCGCCGTGCCACATGATGGAGTATCCTTTAAGCGGGCTTTACGGATTGACGCACGGGGCCGGCTTGTCGGTGATTATTCCGGCGTTCCTGAAATTTTCTGAAAACACGCGGCGAGAAAGGATACTCAAATTCGGAACCAATATCCTAGGTCTCGATCCGGAGGAACTGCGGGTAAGCCACGTCATAGAAACGCTCACCTCCTATTACCGCAGGATAGGCACGCCCGCTAATTTCAGGGAAGCCGGCATAAAAAATCCTGATTTAAACCTGATGGCGGAACAGGCTTTTGCCAACATGCGCACGCGCGGCGTAACGGGCTACGAAAAAGCCGATATCCTTAAAATCTATGCTTTATGCAGTTAACGGGAACATGCCATGCTCGATATAATCATTATTCTGGTCCTTGTGAAAATCCTGTTCAACCAAAGGGAGTTGTCCGACAAAATAGCCCTGCTGGAAAAAGAAATCAGGCAGCTTAAAAATCCGCCGGCTCCCGCGCCAGAACTGAAAGCAGACATTCCCGCGCCTCTGCAGGAATCGAAACCGCCGGAACCCTCGCCAGAACCTAAAGCTGATATTACCGCCCCGCTCATTCAAACTCCGCCAGAACCCGCGCAGCCTTTCAACTCTTTCGGGAAAGACAGGCGGGAAACCGCCGCCGCATGGATAGGCGGTTTTTCGCTGTTTTCCGGCGCGGCTTTAGCGGCGACGCGGGGGATAACCCAACCCGAGATACATATAACATTGAGCCTTCTTCTTTTCGCCGGTCTTATTTTCGCGTGGCTGGGAATTAAGTATCCTTTCGCGGTTGGCTGGCATCGCATGTCAGGCATCGCCGTTTTCCTTTTACTTTTAATGTGGTCGGCTTCCGACGCCTTGCCGGGGAATTTCTCTTTGGCGGCCCTGTTCTGCGTTTTATCCGTTGCCGTATACGCGGTTCCAGGATTCATCAAACCCAGCCTGTCCGAAGGAAAACATGGCCTCGCGTTTCCGCTGCTGGTCATTATGGCGATAATCGCGATTGTAGTAACGGCGTTTTTTCCCAATCCATTCGCCAATATCTTCCTGTGGCCCGGAGTTTTCAACCTGACTCTCGCGGCGGCGCTGCTCTCCTTTTTCGCCGGTTCGCTTTGGCTGGGGCTGGGCGCGGCGGCCGCGGTTCTTGTCTTTTTCTCACAGGCGTTCCGGCTGGCTGGCGGCAACGCTCTGGCTCCGGTAAGCCTGCTGGCTTTCACCGCGGCGGCGCTGGCGGCGTTGGCGGCGTTTGTCTTGTATGCGTCGAAACGCAAATACCCGCAAAACCCGGGGTTTTTCAATCCGCCGGTTTTCATAATGCTTAGCGCCGTTCTGCCTTATATTTTTATCTCTTTCTCTATCGCTCAAATAAAACCGTCCAATCCCGTGGCTGGATTCTCGCTGACACTGCTGGCAACCGCCGCGTTGTGGACCGCCGCAAGACTGTTTAACGCGCAGTACGCCGCGCCAGCCGCCGCGCTTGGAGCCGTCGCGCCGTTATACGCCTGGCACGCCGCCGCTTTCGGCTACGCGGGCACGACAACGCCTTTCGTCTGGTATGGTCTGTTTTTCGTTGTTTTGTTCTCCGCGCCTTTCGTGTTCGGAAAACATTTCAGGAACACGAAAATCCCGTGGCTGGCCTCGGCTGTCGCCGGACCGCTGGTGTTTCCCCTGTTTTACGCGGGCTTCCAGTCGGCGGGATATTACAGCTTCCATTGGCTATATTGCGCGCTTTTCGCCGCCTGCGAACTGGCGGCTTTGGGATTTGTTTTTTTCCTGGAGAAGGAAGAAACGGAATTTAAAAGGAACCGCGTAACGCTTTACGGCGCGGCGGCCGCGTTTTTTGCGGTATCAGCGGTCATCCTGCATTTTTAACGGATGCGCTTTTCCGGTTATGACAGGCATGGTATACTTAAGGTATGCGCACAGTTTCGCTTCTTGTCTTATCGAACGTTTTCATGACCGCGGCCTGGTACGGGCATCTGAAGTATAAAGCCTCGCCGCTGATAAAAGTGATTTTCATAAGCTGGCTGATAGCCTTCGCGGAATACTGCTTTCAGGTGCCGGCCAACCGCATGGGGCACGGACAGTTCACGGCGGCCCAGCTTAAAACCATTCAGGAAATAGTTTCACTGTCCGTATTCTGTATTTTTTCCGTTTTATATCTTCAGGAAAAAATCACCTGGAATTATTTGGCGGGCTTCGCCTGCATAATACTGGCGGGTTTTTTTATTTTCATGAAATAATGATATTCTATACTGACTTTCGCGCGCCCCAGCGCGCAGAGCAGAACAAGGAAAATTATGCCTAAAGCCGAAGGTAAAAAATTTAAATTTCTGGACACGCGCGCCATCCGCCCGGATTATCTGGAAAGTTTTGAATTCGACGGGAAAAACGAATATATTGCCACAGCCACGGGTGAATTCTCCGCGGTCTGCCCGTTTTCCGGCCTGCCGGATATGGCCGATCTGATAATAGAGTACTTCCCCGACGGCGGGCTTTGCGTCGAACTTAAAAGCCTTAAATATTATATTGTTTCCTACCGGAACGTGGGGCTTTACCAGGAAGGCGTCACCAAGCGGATTCACGACGATCTGAAAAAACTTCTCAAAACAAAACGCCTGCGCGTCACCACCAAATACTATCCGCGCGGCGGGTTTTACACCATGGCCACCATCGGCTCCCTCAAAGAGAACCGGGAAATTCCGTTCCACCTGGCGAACAAGCCGCAGCTGTAGACGTTACTCGTACCTGAGCGCTTCGATGGGCGAAAGATCGGACGCTTTTTTCGCGGGCCAGAACCCGAATATTATGCCGACGGCGGCGGAAAATCCCGTAGCCATCACGATGGAGAACACGGACACCACCACCAGCCAGCCCGCCGCTTTAGACACCACCAGAGCCGAGCCCGCGCCCAAAGCCACGCCCAAAAGCCCGCCGCCTAAAGACAAGACCGACGCCTCGATCAAAAACTGCGTTAAAATGGCTTTCGCGTCCGCGCCGATGGCTTTTCTGAGCCCTATTTCGCGCGTCCGCTCGCTCACGCTTACCAGCATGATGTTCATAATCCCTATGCCGCCGACCAAGAGAGAAATGCCCGCTATGATGCCCAGCAGCATGCTGAACGTTTTTGTCGTGGACGACATAACCGCCTGGAACTCCGCCATATTGGTGACGCTGTAGGAATTATCCAGCATATTGTCCGGCACGCGGTGGCGTTTAAGCATAAGCTCCAGAATATAATCCTGCGCGTCGTTAAGCACTTCTGCGGAAACGCCCTCAATCCACACCGTGGAAATGTATTTATTGCCCAAAAGGCGTTTCATGGCGGTGTTGATGGGAATAATCACCACGTCGTCCGAATCCTGCGGGCCCATAGCCCCTTTTAAAGGAAGTATGCCGATAACGCGGAAATTTTTCCGGTTGAGCTTTATGGTTTTGCCTAGCGGGTTTTCCGTGCCGAACAAGTTGGTGGCCACGGTTTGGCCGATAACCGCCACTCGTTCCATGTTCACGTTTTCTGTTTCCGTAAAAAAACGGCCGTAAACCGGCTGCGCGTTTTTCATGGACGGATAATTGACGCTGGTGCCGGTAATGGACGTGTTGGCGTTTTTGTTGCCGTACACGGCCTGCACCGACCCGCTGACATTCGGGTCCACCTGTTTGACAAACTGCTTGTTCGCCTCAATCGCCTTGACGTCGTCGAAAGTGATGCGCGTTATACTGCCCGCCCCGCCGCCCACGCCGCGGAAATGCCTGGCACCGGAACGGAGCATCAGCTGGTTGGAACCAAGCGAAGCCAGCTTGGCTTCGATATCCTTCTGCGCGCCCGCGCCTATGGCCAGCATGGCGATAATGGCGGACACGCCGATGATAACGCCCAGCATGGTTAACGCGGACCGCATTTTATTTGACAGTATGGACCGCACAGCCGAAGCGAAATGCTCCGCCAGTTCGGCGGGCGGCAGGAAAAACCCGCCCTTCGGTTTTATTGACACGTGCGAAGCGGTTTCGCGGGGCACGTGCGGCTTTAAAATCTCGTCCGAGAACAACTGCCCGTCTTTGATATGTATTATTCTGTCGGCCCAGTGCGCTATGTCCGGCTCGTGGGTGACTAAAATTACCGTAATGCCTTTTTTATTCAGATCGCGCAGCATATGCATAACTTCATCGGCCTGCGCGGAAGCCAGATTACCGGTCGGCTCGTCGGCGAAAACGATTTTCGGATTATTGACCAGAGAACGCGCTATGGCGACGCGCTGCTGCTGCCCGCCTGACAGCTGGGTTGGCCTGTGGTCCATCCTGTCGCCCAGCCCCACGTCGGCCAGCAGTTTTTCGGCCCGCTCGCTCCGGCTTGCGCCGCGCGAGTAAATAAGCGGCAGGGCCACATTGTCGCGCGCGGTCATGCGGGATAAAAGGTTGAACTGCTGGAACACGAACCCGATGAGTTTAGAACGCAGTTGCGCGGTTTGCGAATCCTGCAAATTCAGAACGTCATGCCCGTAAATCTTGTATTCGCCCGCGCTGGGCCGGTCCAGCAGGCCGAGAATATGCATCAGCGTGGATTTGCCGGAGCCCGATGGCCCCATGATGGCGATAAACTCGCCCTCCTCCACTGTGAGATCAATGCCCTTAAGAATCACCAGCTCGGTTTCGCCGAGCGAGTAAATTTTCTTTATGCCTTTAATTTCCACCAAGGGAGGTTTGTTCATATCAAATTGCCTTGCCACAACCATTAAACCGGCGTTTTTCTGGTCCGAATAAATATGCTCGTTTTGAGTTTCCTGCTTTGCGCTTACATCGGGGGCGGCCCGCCCTGCTTGGAACTGGAACCGGCTTTTTTGGTATTTTTCTTCGAGCCCATATTGCCGAACAGCGCGCCCTTGGCGGTTTCTGCCACCTGCGGCTTATAGCCTTCCTGTTTAACAAAAACGGTTTCCCCTTCTTCAAGACCAGCCACAATCTCCACGTCGTTGTTTTCCACTATGCCGGTGGTGACCGGCGTGCGGATCTGCTCCGGCTCGGTTTGCGTAAGCACGTATTTCCGCCCGTTTTTGTCTTCCTGCACCGCGTTCCAGGGCACTAAAAGCACGCCGCTGCGGTTGGAGGTTATTATGCCGATATTGGCCGTCATCTGCGATTTGAAAAATGAGGGAATACTGCCGGGCCGTATTTTCACCTTATAGGTAATGACATTGCTTACATTCGTGCCCTCGTAGAGAATCTGGAAAACGGACCCGGCTATTTTTTTGTCCGGATAAGCGTCCAGCGTGATCTCCGCCCGCTGGCCAGTCCTGATGCGGCCCACGTCTGTTTCGTCCACGCTGGCGACCACGATCAGGTCGTCGGCGATGGCGTACAGCACGGTGGAAGCGGTAACAGTTTCGCCCGGCACGACGTTTCTTAAAATAATCGTTCCGTTAAGCGGCGAGATAATGGGGGTGGGCTTATAGGTGTCCTCCCATTTCTTTTCGTCTTCGCCGGCGGCGCGGGCGGCGTCTAAAATCGCCACGCGGTCTGTCGAACTCATGTAAGCGAGTATCTGGCCTTTTTTAACGCGGGCGCCTTCCTCAACCAAAAGCTGGTCAACCCGTCCGGCCACGGTCGGTTTTATTTCCACGCGGTTAAGCGGGGCGACTTCGCCGGTGGTTTCAACCTTGTCTAAAATACTGCCCGTCCGCACGGCTACAGGCTTGTAAATGACAGCCGCGCGGTTTTTCTTCGCGCCAAAATACTTGTAGCCTCCGAAGCCCACAGCGGCGATAACGATTATTATGACGATAATTTTTTTCATAGCAGGTCCCGAACCTATCTTGCCAGCGGCACGCCGAGCAGTTTGTCGAGCGCGGCCTTGGCGAGGTTTATTTCGCGCAGGCTTGTCAGATAGCTTCTTTCGTAGTTTATAAACTCCTGTTCAATTCCTTCCCAAATCTGGAAATCCATCGCGCCGTTAAGATACTGGATCTGCGCTTCGATATGCCGCTGCTTCGCCGCCTGAAGCAGCACGGCAGCGGAACGCACCGCGTCATGCGCGTTTTCAAGGCGTGCCTGCGCGGTCTGCAAGTTTGTTTTTGACGTGAAAAGAGTCTGCCGGTAAGTTTCTTCCGATTGCCGGTATAAACTCTCCGCGCTTTTCTTTTTATTGGAAACGTAGGTCGGACCGTTGGAAAAAATCGGAACGTTTAAATTGAAACCGAAATTCCATTGCCGGTCCTGCGGCAAAGCGGAATCGCCACTCCAACCCAGCCCCTGGCTGGCGCTTAAGGTGGGGTAAACGTCCGCGCCCGCCGACACAACCTGTTCCTGCGCTATCTTAAGCGAAACCTTGCCGATCTGCACGTCGGGATTACTCCAGGCGGAGGCGTTAATATCCAGCGGAGGCGGGGGAGTGAAATCAGCCAGCGAGCCGGACGCGGTGAACGAACGGAAATCGTCCATACCCAAAGACGCCGACAGAGAACGGCGCATGGTTTCAAGTTCACGCCGTGCGCTAGAGATTTCGTAATAACTGGCTTCCGCCAAAGCCTGCGCGCGCATCATGTTGCCTTTGCTTTCCCGCCCGCCTTCATAACGAAGGCGGATCATTTCCGCGTTGCTTTTGCGCAGTTTATAGATATCGCTTGAAACGTCAATATTTTCCTTGGCGTATAAAACGTTAATGAACGCGGCGCGCAAATCATTGCGCGCTCCGGCCGAAGCGGACAAAAGCTGCGCGTCCGCTTTTTCCATGGCGCTTCTTTTTAACCGCACGGCGGAATTGGTTTTCGCGCTAAAAAGCAGTTCGGTGGCGGAAAGGTTCAGTCCCCAGTTTGTGTAGGCGGACCCGTTGCCGGAACGGTTAACGGAATACCCCAACCCGAACTGCGGATAATAATCGTTTAATTCCGCTTTATAATCGTAGCCGGACGACTCGCGTGCGGACCTGGAACCGGCAAGGCTGGGATTGGCGCTCAAAGCGTAATCCACGCAGTCTTCCCAGGTAATGGTATCTGACACAATCGCGGCGTGAGCCGGCAAAACAAGCATACAGGGCAGTATTACGCGGAAAAGAATTCTAAAGTATCTCATTTTAGTGGTTCCTATATGAGTGAAACGCCGCCAGCCGCGTTTTTATTGCATTTGACGCTTCGATAAAAGTATATATAATGTTTTAGAGCAGTGTCTTTGACGCCGCTCCAATGCTACTAGCGAACCGTTTAACGAGGCCTCGATGAAAAAAGTTTTTATTCTTGACACCAATGTCCTTCTGCACGATTTCAACGCGCTCAACAAATTCGCCGACAATCTTGTGGTTATCCCGATTGCGGTAATTGAAGAGCTGGACAATTTTAAAAAGGGCGACGACGAACTGAGCAAGCACGCCCGCATGATTTCCCGCCAGATAGACTCCCTCACGCACACCGGCAATTTAAGCGAAGGCGTAAAACTTGAAAACGGCGGCACGCTGCGCGTTATGCTCGACGTGGAACCCGTTCTTCCCAAGTACTTCCAGCTCGCCCTGGCGGACAACAGGATTTTAAACACCGCCGTGTATTTCCTTAAAAAGGAAAACACGAAAACCATAGTGGTGTCCAAAGACACCAACCTGCGCATAAAAGCCGAAGCGCTCGGTATCGAGGCAGAAGATTACGAGGCGGGGAAAGTCAACGTTGACACCCTTTACGCCGGCACCGCCGAAGTGGAGGTGGACGGGCCCATTATTGATCTGTTCTACCAGAACCGCGAAATAAAACTGGAGGAAGGCACTTTTTATCCCAACCAGTTCCTTATATTAAAGGACCGGACGAACCCGAAACATTCAGCCATCGGGCGGGTAAGCGCGAAAGACGGGATGATCCGCCCGCTGCACCAGCCGGATCCGGTCTGCTGGGGAATCAAACCGCTCAACAAGGAACAGCGTTTCGCCATGGAACTGCTGCTGGACGATTCCGTTGATATAGTAACCCTCGTCGGCCAGGCGGGAACGGGGAAAACCCTCATCACCCTGGCGGCGGGCCTGCAGAAAGCGATTGACGAGGACGTCTACCGGCGGCTGGTAATCTGCCGTTCCATCGTGCCGGTGGGGCGCGATATCGGATTTCTGCCCGGCAGCAAAGACGAAAAGCTCAGTATCTGGATGGGCGCGATTTACGACAATCTGGAATTCCTGGCGGACCGCAAAAACCCCG
>Ga0172379_10005599_pt1 | contig 17457 bp, 14 predicted proteins | sample GrowelOW334metaG_FD_119756 | JGI IMG/M metagenome (GOLD analysis project Ga0172379, IMG submission 119756) | Groundwater microbial communities from an aquifer near a municipal landfill in Southern Ontario, Canada - Groundwater well OW334 metaG | ecosystem: Environmental > Aquatic > Deep... | reverse complement strand
CTCCGCCCCACCGCGAAGATCGAAAAATTTATTGACATGAAGTATTTTCATAGGCTCTTTTGTCATCCTTGCGGATGCGAAAACTCATCTCCTCACTGTCATCCCGACCGTAGCGATAGCGGAGTGGAGGGATCCCTTTTATAACGATCAAACTGTTAAAGAAGGGGTTCCTCGACTTCATGCCTTTAGTTTGGGCATTGCGCTCGGAATGACAGAATGAGACGCATTGGAATCAACACGCATGATAGCGCAATACACATCCGCATATTTCTCAACCATCGTCGCTTGCGAAAACTTTGACCAATCGGACGAAGCGGCACGCACGGCTTTTGCAAAAAACGGAACAGAATCTGTCAGCGCGGATTCAATGGTTGATGACCACGCCTTCGCATCGTCGGCCGGCAAAAAAGTCGCCTGATCATCTTTTAAAATTTCATGCAGGACAGGCAAATCTGATGCGATAACGGGCAAGCCGGCGACCGCAGCTTCCAATACTGCCAGGCCAAAACCCTCCCAACGCGCTGGAAAAAGAAAAAAATCGTGGCGAGCAAGAAGCTCCGGAACGTCGTCGCGCAAACCCAAAAATTCCACGCGCGGCGTTATCTTAAGTTCTTCGGCCAAAGATTTTAACCGTGCCTCAAGAGAACCGACGCCGACAATGCTTAAACTCCAAGGACGTTTAACCGCAGCCAAAGCTCTCAAGATCATCTCCGGATTTTTCTGCTCTTCCAACCGTCCAACGAAGATAAACTTAGGCACATCTTGCAGTAAGCTACCCGAACGACGCTTGACGCGCCGCAAGTCCGTTCCGTTGTAAATGACTTCGATTTCCTTTTCCGCAACGCCGATTGTTTTGCGCAAATAATCTTTTACCTGCAAAGAAATCGCAACGTGCTTTGTCGCCAAGTTTTTTGTTAAACGCAAAGCCGTCGTCCGCAGCAAGCCAAATTCGACGTTGGTATTGTGCTCTGTGGTGACAATACGACGAACGCCTGCAGACCGCGCCACCAAACGCCCCCAGAAATCACTGCCGAATAAGTGAGTATGGACGATGTCGGGCTTAAGATCGATCAACTCGCGGCGCAGCGTCCAAAAATTTCTCCATCGTTTTAAAAATCCCGTTCTTGATAAAATGACAAGTGGCAGATTTTTTTCTGCGAATTTTTTTTTCATTGCTCCGCCTTGCATTTGAGCTATCGTGACGACATCAATTCCACGCGCCGGCAAACCTTCCGCCAACTGCATAACAATTCTTTCCGCACCGCCGACTCCAAGCGTGGGAATTAACTGGACAATTGATAGATCGCCGCACGTCGCACGTCCCAATCGTCGCTCGTCACGCGTACTTTCGAAACGTGGGACGTGGGACGTTTGACGCGCGACGTCTTTTTTGAGCTCCACAAGCCATCCATCCGCACTGAAGCGAGGCCAATAATCCGCCAAACGATTGTCTGTTTTATCCAACCAATGCAAAACATTGCTGCCGCGTTTCATCCAAGCGCGTCCGATGAGATAAAAAAATTCTTTAAACCACACTGCCGCATTGTCGGAATACGCGATCCAAAAACCTGCCTTGCGCAGAAGCGACGCCAGTTGTTTGTAAGAAAAAAAACATACGTGCGGATTCTGAGATATGCTTTGTATGGTTTGCGCTCCCAACAATCTCTTGACCCATGATTTGACCTTCTGTCCTGCCGTTGACGAATTCAAAACTCTGCGCAACCTTTCTTCCAAACTTTGTCCGTTGGGAACGGAGAGTAACAAAACTCCGTTTGACGTCAATTTGTCTCTGAGGGTCATCAAAAACTTTTGCGGTTCTGCTTGATGCTCCGAAACTTCGGAACAAATAATCGCATCAAATTTACCGTCCGCAATCGCGTCAATACCGCCGACCAAAAAAGTTGAACGCACTCCTGTTTCTTCCGCAGCTTGCACAGACGCCTTGATCGCCGCATCTGATAAATCAATGCCCATAACGTCAAATCCCATCACCGCAAGCGGGATGGATATATTGCCGTTGCCGCAGCCAACATCAAGGATCTTATAATCCGACGGATTTCGATCGCCCTAATGTTGCGTAATTTTATCAACAAAAAAATCCAGCCTGCGCAATCCGCCCGGTTCGCGATGATACGATGTTACTGCATGATGAGGCTGGGAGGGTCGCATAAAACTTTTTTACAATTTTCCTTTTCTGTCATTTCGACCGAAGCGTTAAAGCGCAGTGGAGAAATCCCTTAAGCCTCTAACAGTTAAACAAGGGATTCCTCGGCTTCATGCCTTTAGTTTGGGCATTACGCTCGGAATGACAAACAAGATAATTCTTAATTCTGATCTTCCATCTTCAACACAGTAAGTCCCGCCAGCATCAAACCGATCGGCAGCCACATGTGAGCGGACCAGTAGGCCGTGTTTAAGAATTGATACGAGATCGCTCCTCCGCCGGCAGCCGCAAGTGCGTATCCCGCCAGACGCGAATTGCCGTCCAATCCATCCAGATAACGACGTACGAATAAAACTCCCGCGATCAGCAAGATTACGTAAGCCAAAAGTCCCAGCGAACCGGTCTCGACCATTAGCTTTTGAATATAACCGTGCGCATCAAGCGGATCTCCAAATTCCTGATAAAAAATTCTTGCAGAACCGACACGCCACAAAAAAGTTCCCGCACCGCTGCCGATAATCGGATGTTCAAGAAAAGCTTGATAAGCAATATCAGTCAACATCCAACGAGTTGAATTGGAGCTTTGCGCCGTCGGAGAAAAACTGAATTGAATCTGCAAAAGTGCGAGTGGCGAAAGCAAAAGGACCAGAGCGATCAACGCGGCCAAATGTTTTTTTACGGTGCTGTGCCAAACCGTCGCCAACAAAAACGCCATCTGCACAAAAGCCACGATCCAAGCCGTGCGCGCAAAAGTAAGCAAACCAACCAAGGTCTGAATTGCAGCGAGAGCATACAGCACGCGGCGCGTGGATTTTTTTCTGGCCAATGCGGCTAGCGCCAAAGTCAACGGACCTATTGCCAACAAAAGCTCAGCCAGAACATTGTGGTTATCGCCAATTGGATTTGTACCAAAAACAGCTATCGGCTGCGCACGTCTCACGCTCGATCCCGGCGTGCTGATTGTCGCGAGTGAAATCAAACCATTGGCCGCGGCGATAGTTCCTACGACTGCCATGATTCCCAAAGCTGCCTTTAGGCGTCTTTTTGAACGAATCAAGTTGGCCGGAAGGGCCACGAAACCCATGTAGCAAAAAGCAACCGGGCGCAGAAGGAACTTTAAGACAAGGATAGGATCAGGCTGATACGAGCTGAAGATCGATACTGCGTGTGCCAACAAAAGACCAAAATATGGCTTAATCAACGGAAATTGTGGCTTCCAACCGATATCTCGACGTTTGTACCAAAGAAAAAAGACCTTTAAAGCACAAGCACCCAACACGAACAACAATACAAACTCACCTAAAAATAAGTCAATGGAGCCACCAAACGCTCTTTCACCCAGGCGTAGACTTCCGGTTGGGATGGATATTGTAGCACCCAAAAAAGGTAGCAGAAAGATAGCTGTGTAAAAAAAGAAGTATGTATATCTGTAGGCCAGCGCCAGGCCAACCAGAACTGCAATAATAGCAAAAGGAGTCAAATTAAAGCCCAAGGCAAGCCAAATGCTACCCACAAAAAAGAGCAATAACAAAGCCCAAATCAATGCCAAACGATTGTTGTCAGGCATCTTTTTTAGCTTATTCTGGCCTTTTTCCTCCTTCATCCAGAATATTATAACATAACTAGACGACAGACTACAGACAACAGGAGCAAGAGTGTTTTAAGTTAACAAAACAACCTCTGTCGTCTGCAGCCTGCAGTCTGCCGTCTTGAGCTGCGACCCCTTGACAAATTCTGTATTTTTGCTTAAGTACTAGCTACGTATTGCCCTAAAGGGGGCGAATTGACAACTAGGTTCTGACGGGCGATGCCCAAACCACATCCCCCTTCGCACAAGGCTTAGAGGGATCAACGAGGAGGCGAGAGATGTGGAAGATTCACGCAACCGGTCTCGTGATGACGTCAACCGTGATCTTTGGCGGAGCAGCAATGCTCGCCATGACCACCAACTGCGGCGCTATCAACGGCGTCGAGCCACCGACGGAGAAGGCTGCTGGAGCGCTCGCTATGGGCACTAGCTGCCCTTGTCCCGAGCCCGGTCAGCCTGACGGCGCTTTCGTCCAAACCGACCAGGGTCAGGGGCGATGCCTCGACGGCGCGGCGGTTACCGATGCGTTCTTCAACTCCAAGTACCCAGACCCCAACTTCCCCTACACGATCTGTCAGGATCCTCGCGTCGATGCGGGACCTGGCGGAACGGGCGGAACGGCAGGCGCGGGCGGAACTGGAGGAAGCGGCGGCGACGCGGGCGTCAACGTTTGTCTCATCAAGGATCAGCGCGCTTGCACGACCAACGAAACGCAGCACTGCGACTGCTCGACTGAGATGGTCAACGGTGCACAGACCTGCAACGCACTCTGTGACGGCTGGACTACGTGCGCCGGATGCATTCCTGCCGGAACCGGAGGCACGGGCGGAACAGCTGGAACCGGAGGCGGAGACGCCGGCCCGGTCAGCTACTGCCTCGATTCGGCAGCTCGAGCCTGCACCACCAACCAGACGCAGTTGAAGCAGTGCGGCGGCGACGTGACCGTCGTCCAGACCTGCCTCGAGGATTGCTCTGCCTGGACCAACCCCGACTGCCCGGATGCGGGTGTCGGTGGAACGGGAGGCACAGGCGGAACGGCTGGAACGGGCGGCGGAGATGCCGGACCGGTCAGCTATTGTCTCGATGCAGCGGCTCGCGCGTGCACCACCAACCAGACGCAGGTGAAGCAGTGTGGCGGCGACGTGACCGTCGTCCAGACCTGCCTCGAGGACTGCAGCGGATGGACCAATCCCGATTGCCCCGACGCAGGTGTCGGTGGAACGGGAGGCACAGGCGGAACGGCTGGAACGGGCGGCGGAGATGCCGGACCGGTCAGCTATTGTCTCGATGCAGCGGCTCGCGCGTGCACGACCAACCAGACGCAGACCTGCTACTGCCCGGGCGACAACGGAACCAATTCCGGTGCGCAGTCCTGCAACGCACTCTGTGACGGCTGGACTACGTGCGAATGTGCGGATGCCGGAACGGGCGGCACAGGCGGAGACGCCGGAGTCGACGCTCCGCTTCCGATCTGTCAGGATCCGGACCAGCGCGCGTGCACAACCGACCAGGTCAACATGGCCTGCACGGCGCCCGGAGGAGTTCCCGGCACGCAGTCCTGCCTCGAGAACTGCAGCGGTTGGACGCCTTGCGTAGCAACCGACGGCGGCGTGGCACTTGTTTGCAACCCCGGCGGCGCATGCCTCGAAGGGTACGCTGAGTGTCAGGTCTGCCACGAAACTTCGCTCGGCATGGACTTCTCCTGTCAGAAGGGAGCCATGATCAGCGTGAACGTGCCGTGGGACCCTGCTTGCACCTACCCCGACGGCGGAGATGCTGCAGTAAATCTCGGCCTCGCGGCTTGCGAGACGTACGGCGACGCAGCCGGCAATCCGGTGGTCATCCTCATGACGACGGATACGGCACCCGACCCCAGCAAGACGCTCGGCGCGTACGGCAAGCTCGACGACGGCGCATACACGCTCTGGGATCAGGCGACGACCGGCCAACAGTTGCTCGTCATTACGATGACGGACGCGCCAGCCAGTCCCCGCCTCGCCTTCAATCCGGGTTGGGCACTCCCCAACAACACGGACTTCAGCAACTGGAACCCGCTCTGTCCGGATACAGGATGCTCCGAGAATCTCACCATCCACGCCTGCAAGGGCAAGGCATGGCTGGGGACCGTCAACGGAACTACGACCCCGACCAACAATCCGCTGGTCGGCACGATCGGCACGCAGAGCGGTCCGTACAACAACTCGGAAGTGTTCGCCGCCTACGAGTGAGCGGCACTTCTGCACACACACCACCTACCGGGTCGCCCTGACTCGGTGAGAACTCACGGCTCGCCGCGCACCCTCTGCGCAGCGGGCCGATTTTTTTTATTTCTCATTGTCATTGCGAGCGGAGTTGGACGGAGCGTGGCAATCTCTCTCCGTCATTGAGAGGAGCCTCCGAGGCGACGTGGCAATCTCCCCTCCGACTGTCATTGCGAGGAGTCCGACGACGTGGCAATCTGGTCGTATGCATCAATACTTCGTTTACATACTAACCAACAAATACAAAACCGTTCTCTATACAGGAGTAACCAACGATTTGATAAAAAGATTGTTTGAACATAAAAACAAACTAATCAAAGATAGTTTTACAGCAAAATACAATGCTGACATTTTAGTATATTTTGAAAACATGGAAGATGCTTATTCTGCTATCAGCAGAGAAAAGCAAATCAAGGCCGGATCAAGGGCGAAGAAAGTTGAGCTTATAAATACAATGAATCCGGAATGGAAAGATTTATCGGTTGATTGGAGCTAACGGGCAAGAGATTGCCCCGTAGAGGGGACGTGGTCCCCACGGGGACTTTACGTCCGCGCTCCGTCGGACTACGCTCGCAATGACAGTCGGAGGGGAGATTGCCACGTCGTCTAACTCCTCGCAATGACAAAAACGGACTCCTTGCAATGACAAACTGTTTTTAAGCAAATTTTAAAGCGGCTGAGAGCATCAGCCGCTTTGAGTAACCTCCTTGCCCCGTAAACACGGGACGTTGATGTTAAGAGTTCTATTGCCCTAGAGCGTCGCGGGGAAGAACGACCTGCACTGGCTGTTCACGTTCCGCGCCGTCGTCGAGTTGATGTGCGTGGAGTCGTAGGACTCGGACCACACCGGATAAACCGGGTGGCACGAACCGCCCCAGTCCGACATGTTCCAACACAACCCGTTGTAGCAGTTGTCGCCGGACCCCGAGTACTCGACTAACCCGCCGGGTTGCGCGACGCTCTGCCCCGACCTGGTGTCGAATGGGAGCAAGGTCACGGGCACGTAGGCCGAGTACCACTTGCCGTCGTACGTCATCTTGACGCCGTGCGGAGAAGTCTGGTTGAAATCCCAGTACTTCATCAGGCCGCCGTAGCTCATGATGCCGGAAGGCGCGTCCATGACCACGCGGCGGTACTTGAGATCGTAGTTACTGCAGTCGTTGTCGATGCCGTCCTGCATCACCTCCACGAGGCCCGGCGCCTTGTAGAAGTTATTCTCGTCGCAGTCAGTTCCGACCGGCGAGCCGTCTCCGTCGTGATCGCTCGTCGAAGTCCAGGCTGTCTGCACGATGAAGGCGAGGTTCCAGCCGGTATGCTGCTCGTTCTGTTCGGCGTGAGGCCACATGATGTGACTCATGGTCTCGCTTCCGTCGAACTTGAGCAGACAATCGACCTTCATCTTGACCACGCCCTTGTCCACTGCCGGCTCGCGCCAGTAGTCGCCACTCGACAGATCGTTGCCGATCGGATCGCGCACCGCGTTCAACGTGATGCGGCTACCCAGAGTCGTCCGGAATGTGAACTTCACGGATCGCCCGAGCTGCTGCAAGTTGAGCGCGTCGCCCCACTTCAAATGGGTCGTCGTGGCGTACGTCGCGCCGCCGTGGCCGTCGTCCACGCCCTCGTCGGAGACGAAGACGTTGTAGACATGCTGCACGGACGACATGACGAAGTTGGCGAAGTCGAACTTGAACGCCGTATAGTCCGCGTGCGTGATTTCGCACGTAACATCCTCCGCCGTCCCGCTCACTCCGCCGCTTCCACCCGTTCCACCCGTTCCACCCGTCCCGCCAGAGCCACCGCTGCCGCCCGTTCCACCGCTACCGCCGGAACCGCCTGCACCACTATTGCAGTAGCAAGCTTCCCAGCCTGAGCAATCCGGCTTGCAGTTCTGCGTGCCGGAGATGGACGAACCATCGACCTGGCAGTAGCAGCCCTGTTGAACCACGTTGTGGCAGGCGTCGCTCGCCGTGCCGCAGTAGCTCGTCGAGCCGCCGCTACCACCAGTCGAACCGCCCGAACCGCCAGTTCCTCCGGTCGATCCTCCGGTTCCGCCGGTGTTGCCACCTGCGCCGCCCGTCGAACCGCCCGAACCGGATGAACCTCCGGATCCTCCAGAGCCGCCGGTGCCTGACGACCCGCCCGAGCCGCCGGTTGCTGTATTGCAGACGCACGGACCGTAGGACAGTCCATCCGCTCGACACCAACGGGAACCGCCAAGGCTCCCGCACTCGCCGCCGCAGTCGTGGTCCTCTTGCACCGGTATGCAGACCTGTGAGCTTCCGCCCGTACCTGCGTTGCCGCCAGTGGACGTTGTCCCACCGCTGCCGCCCGAGCCGCCGATTGCTCCGCCGCTTCCGCCCGAACCCGGAATGGGTCCGCTGCAGACGCAGACGTCGAATCCGTCGCACGACGCGTTGCACTTCTGGGCGCCTTCGCGTCCGTCATTGCAACCGCACGAGAGCTGCTGGCCGATGGCGCACACCGCGTGCTCCGCACCGCAACCCGCAACGGGCTGCTGGCTGGACTTGCAGGTGTCTCCACCGTTGAAGGCGTCGCCGTTGGCATTGCAGAGCAGAAAGCCCTGCGAACCGTCGGCACACTTGACCTCCTCACCGGTGTCACCCAGCTCACAGATCGCTGGTGTGCCAAACTTCTTGGCAGCGCACCCCATCAACGTGACGCCCAACGCGATCGCGACCATCCAGTTCTTCAAATTCGTCTTCATTGTCCGTATCCTCCGTAGCTCTTGCGACTCGCGTCGCGTTCAATCAGATGGAATGAAGTCCTTGAATCACTATCCAGGCCAGCAAAGCCATGACCGTGACAATGAACTCCAGAAATGCTTGAGTCAAACTCGACATGGTAACCTCCAAAATCGTTGCGCCGAGATTATCTCGGCTGGTTTACTTCTCGCTCCTGCAGCTGATCTCCGTCATGCCCCAAGGACCCGATTCTACACTACAGAGACCGATCAAGGGATCAAAGCTCACATCGTTTCCCCTGACAGTTCCGAGCCAAGCCTTGCCCTTGCAGGTGTGAACGACGGTTCCGGCAGAGCAACCCGTGGAAGGGCAGATCGAATCCCAGCTGCCGAAATCCTTATTGTTGGGCAGTGCCCATCCGAGGTTGAACGCGAAATGCAGGCTTGATGCAGATTCGGGTCGGGTGATGACGAGGTAAGCTGGGTTTGCTAGATAGACCTGATTCCACAAGCTGTAGTCCCCACCGTTCACCCTGCCGAACACGCTGACGACCTCACCGGAAGTGGGCGGCTTGTCCGCAGTCGTGATCACAATCGTGACCTTGCCATCCATGCCGGATTTTGAGCACGCAGCGGCTCCTTCGGAGATGGCGGTATCCTCTGCACTGGTGTCTGGGCATTCGCACGCGTCGAAACCGGAACAGTGCGCATTGCACTTCTGTGTACCGATCAGGCCATGTCCCAAACACCCGCAGGCATATTCACTGCCTTCTTGACAGACTGCCCGCTCGGGAGAGCCGCAGTCATACTTGTTCTCCGCCTTCAGCACGACCTTCGTCGTCGCTTGCCGCGCCTTCTGCGAATGCCCAGTCTCGATCATTGCGGCTAAAAAACAAATCGCAAAGGCCAAAAGCATCATCGCCACCAACTCGAGCCAGTACTTCTTGATCATCTTGTTCATCTCTAACCTCCAGCACTTGTTGTACCGCTTTCGCGGTCTGTGTTTGCTATTTTTTGAACTCTTAACTTGTCTAAGGTGCCCAAGGAGCACCTCCGGGTAGCCTTTTTGTCTAGGCAGACTTCACCCAGAGAACGCGTAAATATAGCATAAATTTGCCATTTTGTCAACACCCCCGGGCCTAACGTACCTGGCGTTCATAACGTACATAACGTGCATAGCGTTCCCGACACGCGATGTACGTGATGTACGTGATGTACGTTTTTTAGCTTATCCGCAGCCAAAAAATCGATATTAGTGATATATTAAAAAAGACCAGCGTGAGCGCGAGTCCTCCGACAATGCGGTTATCCTGAAGCCTAAACAGCGAAACCCGCGTGAAATTGCCGGACAGCCGATAACCAAGTGGGTCGGCTCACAAGGTAGTGGCTAATCAACCCTCCCACCCGTCCTTTTCCACCAAATCAAGGAGACCCCATGTTGACCGCGATTCTCATGCTGTTGCTGGGAATCATCGCCGCCCTGACGACGGAAGTACGTTGCGCATGCGACAAGTTCGTGCCGGCTTTGCCGACCTTTGTCATCGAAGCCGTCACCGGCCTCGTGCGCATCATCGTCGTCTTTGCAGCTGACGCCTCAGCAAATCCCCTGTCCTAACGGTGGGGCATCCGTCCGGTAGCGAATTGTCATGGCGGGGGTTAGCTCCGCGCAAGAATAGCTCGCGTTATGGCCTAACTACGTTCTCGTACTAGGGATCCCAGACGCTCTCGCCATGAACCATACGGTGTCGTGGCTCTTTTTTTAATTCAACGGCTCGGCTTGCTGCCACAACAACTCAAACATAGATTTCATCATTCCATGTACTTCCTTGTTTTCCAACAAAATAGCCATCGGAGTTTCTTGCAAACATAAAAACAAAATTTTATTTTCCCAAATCATTACATCTCCTGTAAAAGGAAACTGTTCGTACAATATCTCCCTAACTCTCCACATCCGGTGATCAAACTTGGTCAGCTCCAACCCAGGCTTGATCGCGACAATGATTCGTCCGTGGTTGCACGAAGTTAACTCAAGTCTTCGTCGTTCATCAATCTTGGACAGCGCAATCAATTTTTCATAAACTGCAAAAATATTTAAAAGCTCTTCCGTGCAGTCAATCATCAATTCGCGGCATGTGATCAAACCTTCCTCGCCTTCAAAAAACCGCACCACTGGTTTTGTTTCGGATGCGGAGTTGAAGAGAGCCATAAATTGCGGAAGGGATTGCTGCAAGCGTTCGGCTTTTTCTTGGGCGGCTCGCAGTTCTGCGCTCGAAAGTCTCTTTAGATGTTCGGGCGATTCGGCGACGAACATTGTTTTTCTGCCTTTCTCAAAAGTCGACATCAAACCGTGGCGTTTGAGCGCTTCCATCGTCACATAAGTCGTGGCGCGATTGACGCCGGATTTATTTGCAATGTCCTGCACGCTTGCCGGACCAAGCTCCAGCATCGCCAAGTAGATGCTCGATTCTTTTTCGGACAAACCGTATTCAGATAAACGATTGATGAGTTCTTTCATACATTTTGTATTCAAACGCCCTCTGTCATCTCGAGCGTAGTTAGACGGAGTCGAGAGATCTCATGAACTAAATGGCAAATAGACTGTGTTGATTAGCGATGAGATTTCTCCACTTCGCTTTAACGCTCCGGTCGAAATGACAATCGGAGGGGAGATTGCCCCGTAGAGGGGACGTGGTCCCCACGGGGACTTTACGTCCGCGCTTCGTCGGACTGCGCTCGCAATGACAACAAGGATTACCAGTCAACCAAAACCGGCAACGTCTTTTCCGCGGTGCTGCGCCAGTTGTATTTGGATGCGCGGACAATGCCGGCCATGCGCAATTTTTGTTTTATACCGGGTTCGTCGATGATGCGGTTCATGGCCGCAACCATTGCCTCGATTTCTCCCGGCGGAAAATAAATCGCCGCATCCGGACCGATGACTTCGGTTAACGCACCAATGTTTGACGAAAGCACCGGACAACCGCAGGCCATTGCTTCGACCGGAGGAATTCCAAAACCTTCGTACCAAGAAGGATGAATCAAAGCTTCTGCTGCATTGATGATATACGGTAAATCAGCCTCTGGCACGTAGCCGAGCTGGATTATGTATTCATTGAACGACGATTCGTTGATGGCTTTTTTCACATCTTCATATCCAAAACCGGGATTGCCAATCAAAACAAGATAGACAGGATCGCCGACGCCGCGGCGCGCTTTGAAAAGCGAAAAAGCTTTTATCAAATTCACGGTATTCTTTTTTGCTTCAAGACGTCCGATACTTACAAAAAACGGCTTGTGCAGACGATGTCTTTTCAAAACTTCGTCGATGGCAAGGCCGTCCGATATGGGACGAAAGATATCGTGATCAACTCCGTTTGGCGTGATCGCGATTCTGTCTGAAGAAACGCCATAGAGTTCGGAAATCTCACGGCCCGAAAATTCCGTGACGGTAACTATCCTTGCAGCGCGTTTTGCAATATCTTTCGTGCTCCATTCCTGAAAAGCGCGATCGCGCGGCTTGTAAATTTGCGGCATGCGATGAAAACCCACGTCGTGGATTGTGACAACGCTTTTCTTTGGAGTTACCCGTGGCAAAACATGCGCCGGAACAAACAGGACTTCTGATGGCCTGCGCCACATCTCCCACGAAAGACGAAGTTGAGTCCAACCTTTTTTTATTGGCCAATGCGCCCGCGTTTCGTACCAATTCTCGGGCAACTGTTCCAAACCGCTCTGCAAAAAAGCGTTGGTATATAAAATCCAAGAGTTCTTGTCGCTCTTGGTCAATTTTTTCAATTCCTGAATCACATGCCACGCGTACCACTCGACTCCGGTCTTTGCCGTTTTGTTGGCCCGCGAAGCGTCTATGCCGATGATCATAAAGGCATTATAACATAAAAATGCATCCGACATACTTGAAGCACATCATTTTTCTTTTATCATTCCGAGCGTAATGCCCAAACTAAAGGCATGAAGTCGATGAATCCCTTGTTAAACTGTTAGAGGCTTAAGGGATTTCTCCACTTCGCTTTTACGCTTCGGTCGAAATGACAAGACGGATTATGAATTTCCCAAAATGCTCCTCTTATATGAATCTAAATTCTCGAGAGCGACGCCTGTGCCTTTTGCAACGCAATATTGCGGCTCTTCGGCAACAAACGCGGGAATGCCGGTAGCTTCGGAGATGATACGATCCAAATTGCGCAATTGCGCCGTTCCGCCGGAAAGCACAACGCCCTTTTCCATCACGTCAGCGGAAAGCTCGGGCGGCGTGTTACGCAAAACTTCTTTGATCGTGTCGATAATGCCGTGCAGTTCGTGCTGAATGGCGTCCGTGATATCGTCTGATGTGATTGTGGCAACGCGCGGCAAACCGTTGATCATGTCCCGGCCTTTGATCTCCATCTCCATTTTATTCTCAAGATACAAAGCTGACCCGATGCGGATTTTCGCTTCTTCCGCAGTGCGTTCACCGATGGCCAAACCATATTTGCGGCGCACATGTTCTTGAATCGCCATATCGAGTTTATTGCCGCCGATGCGCACGGATGCCGAAGAGACGATGCCTCCCAAAGAGATGACTGCGATTTCCGAGGTGCCTCCGCCAATGTCGGTTATCATGTGTCCGGACGGCGAGCCGATCGGTATGTCTGCGCCGATGGCCGCGACAATCGGTTCTTTGATGATATAAGCGGCGCGCGCTCCTGCCGCAATAGTCGCGTCAATGACAGCGCGGCGTTCGGTCGAAGTAATCCCGCCCGGGACGGCGACCATCACTTCGGGGCGAAAAAATCTAAGGCTGCCCAAAGCTTTATTCAAAAAATACCGCAGCATTGCTTCTGTCGTATGGTAATCGGCAATCACGCCGTCTTTTAGAGGACGACGCGCGACGATGGTATCAGGCGTTCTGCCGATCATGTCCTTTGCCTCTTTACCCACAGCCAAAACGCGCTTGTCCGCAACGGAAACAGCCACAACCGAAGGTTCATTAATCACAATCCCCTTCTTTGGGATGTAAACCAGGACAGTAGTCGTCCCCAAATCAATTGCCACCTTCTTAGCAAACATAAAATTCGTGCCTATCTCATCATCCGAGCAGAGAGATGACAAGAGCGTTGTCAGTACTTCACCTTAAACTCTCGATCCTCCCTCAAATCAGCCTGCGACTCGTAAGCCGCATCGCCCCATTTCGATTCCGGTTCGGACGGTTCGGCGGACTTGATGGTGCTTGGCATCAAGACTTTGACGTTAATTTCGGTAGAATCAGCGCCCGGCTGTTTTGGCCAGTCGAGTTGATAGTTATTTTGCGCAAGACAATCACTGACGCTTGGAGGCAACGAGTAAGTAAATGACAGCGATCCGGTCTTGCCCGGTTCGATAGCCCAAAATGCACCGTAAACAGTCTTGCCAAGTTCTTTCATCACATCAACTTTACCCGGCACGAACTTGCCGCCGGTCTGCAGCAGATCGCCCTGCATCGCGCCTTGCTACGAAATCAATTGACTTCCGTCCGGAACATAAACGCGAGTGTAACTGCGATAACGCGTATATCTCCAATCTACTTTTGTAACCGTATTTTGATAATTCAAAGTGACTTTTGCCGTTGGATTTTGCACATCGCGCGCATCAAGTTCGTAGCTTACCGATTTGACCATTTTGCCGTCCGTCTTAAGAGCAGCCAGGTTTGCATCCGCAACCCACATAAAATCGCAAGTCGTCGCTTTGGCGCGTCCGCTCCAACCGCGGCTGTCGAGCGAGGCTTGCAAATCCGCATCTTTCGAATAAACCATGACTTGTTTTTCACGCAATGCGGCCGTCAGCAGATTCAACAACTTTGGCCAATCGGACCGCGGCATGGCCTTAACTTTTTTGAGCAGCTCGGAACCGAGCTCGCCCATGATCGCTTTGCGATCTTCCAGACTGATGCCCTGCTGCAAAAATCCGATCTCAACATCGTATTCCAAAAAATCCATGAACGTATGTTCATCATACGTCTTGCCCCGGATTTGAATCTGACCGATAAGATGCAAAAGTTCTTTAAAAAATCCCGGCTCCAGCGCAATCACGCCGTCCGGATTTTCATCTTTGTTTTGCAAAGCATTTTCCCTGACATAAAAATCCAAAACTCTGGAAGCGGACTCAACAAAATCGGGCGACCAATTCGCATCGCGCATAAACCAAGAGCTTACGCCCAGATTTTTCGAAAGCGGCTCGGGCGGAATTTCTTTCCAAACTCCGGAAACCGGGTTGTCAATGTTGTAAACATCATAAAAACGAAAGTCATCCAGCTGACCGGCGTCTACCGTAACGCTGGCAACGCTGCCGATAAATCCGCCGGCCGGCCGCATCTCGTCCGAGTTTTGCAAAACGACCAAATATTGTTTGGAAGTGGGATAGCCGGCCAAAGGAATCAATGTTTCCAAAAGCGGAACGCTTTGATCCATAGCCCGACGAATAATTGGGAGATTTTCAGAAAGCGGACGCAGCGCGGAAACCACAAACGGAAACATGCGCTCCTGCGGAACGGCGTTCCACATCGCAAGCGCCATGTATATCTTATCCCGCGCCAAACGTATTTTCGGCAAAGAATCCTGCAAAGTACCCAGCAAATTTCTTTTCTCATTTTTAGTCAAATCATTCCAGCCGCGATTTGAAGCGACTTGAACGTCGACCTCGCCTATGGCCTGCGTGCCGCTTTCGACCGCATCAGACAACGCAGCAGCGACATTAAGCAAATCGTGTACGCTATCCAAAGTACTAGAACCGACGGCGGCAACATCCTGCAAAGACCTGACTTGAGTACCAATAAAAGGTACATCTCTAAAAAATCCAACGCCTTTTAATGCTCCACTGACAGACTCTACGGAAGTTTGAGCAACCTTAGCTTGACTTGCAGCGGCAGCATAATTACCAGCCTTAAGATCTGCCTGCAAAACCGTCAAAGCCTGTTTTGCCTCATAAGCCGACATGGCCGCGCGTCCCAAAGCGATTGCGGGCATCAACAAAAAGAATGCGGCTGCCAGCAAAACAAAAATCACAATCCACTTGATCCAGCTTCGTTTTTTCGATCGGGGTTCGGGGTTCGGGGTTCGGGGTTCGGGAGTCTGGAGTCGGGGTTGGGCAACCGAATCCAGATTTCCATTCTTTGAATTTTGCTTTATATCAAAATTCTCTCCATCAGCCGGAGGTAACGAAGGAACCGAGGGACAGGTTAAAAAATTGGGAGTTTGTTTCATTAATCGACTTGCCTTGGATGCAAATGCGGGTGCTGCTTGCCCCAGTACTTGCGAAAATAGTATAGCGCACTTGCGATGTGCGCGCGTGCCGGTCTGTTGGTAATTATGCGCCACGGCCAATCAATATTACTTTCGCGCTGATGATAGTGTACCAGTTTGGCATGCGGTATGTACACCACGCGCCACTTCTTTTCCCAAGCGCGGCGGCAAAGATCCATCTCTTCCAGGTACATAAAAAACTTTTCATCAAACAAACCGATCTCATTGAGTGCACTGCGGCGTAACATGATCGCCGAAGCCATCAGCACATCCACTTCGGATGGGCGTTCGGGTAAACGCGCGTCTCGCATCAAAAAATGATTGACATATCTGCGGCCGGAGGGCAGTTTGCCCAAAAAAGACCTGCGATAAAACGCATACATCGGCGTTGGAAAACGATAACAAGAATCCTGCCTCTCCCCGTCCGGGTTTAAAAGCGCAGGACCGCAAAGCGCAACATCAGCATGATCGTCCATAAACTTAACCAACTTTTCCAACTCTCCGGAAAAAACGGTTAAGTCCGGATTGGTGAGCATCGCATAAGTACCGCGCGCAATTTTTAACGCAATATTATTGCCTGCGCCAAACCCAACATTGCGCGGCGAGTCGATTACCTGCACCCAAGGAAATTTTTCCTTAACCATTTCCGTCGTACCGTCGCCGGGCGCGTTGTTAACCAAGATATACTCGTAATCAAACTTAAGATCCGCAGCCTCAATGCCCTTAAGCAACATGCGCACCAAACCAGGCGTGCGATAGCATACCGTTACAAAACTGACTTTCGGATCCGCTCCGCGGACTTTTAATTGATTGTCTGACATAACATTTTTGTCATTTCGACCTCTTTGTCATTTCGACCGGAGCGTCCCCCCCCTCTGTCATTTCGACCGGAGCGATAGCGGAGTGGAGAAATCCCTCTTCGTACAGTACAACAGTTAAACAAGGGTTTCCTCCACTTCACTCCGTTACGGTCGGAATGACAGAAAGTAGTCGAGATGACAACATTGTTACTTACTGAACCACGCAGACTGATTTCTAAACGGCTCCACAATATCTTTCAAGTATCGTTTTCGCTTTCTAAGCATCAACGGGAGACCTGCAATCGCGGCGAAGTAACCTTTTAGACTTGAGAACGAAATCAGCGACGCGCAGAATTTTGCAAACTCATACAGCAAAAGCCATAACGCGCAATGCCAAAATTCTTTTAAGGTTAAATTTTTTACAAGCACCCAAACGTGATTGCGAGAAGAAAGATAGTTGATAAATGTCGGTTTGGCGCGCCGCCGCTTCCATGCTTCCATCCAACCGATTTTATTTTTTGATTGAGCCCGTCTATGATGCCAAGCAACTGCTTGCGGCAAATAAACCGTTCTCATACCGAGATGGCGCATGCGCCAAGCGGCATCCATATCTTCTTGATAGGCAAAAAAATCTTCGTCATAAAACTGTTGGTCAACGCTGGCTTT
>Ga0172379_10005597_pt1 | contig 17457 bp, 20 predicted proteins | sample GrowelOW334metaG_FD_119756 | JGI IMG/M metagenome (GOLD analysis project Ga0172379, IMG submission 119756) | Groundwater microbial communities from an aquifer near a municipal landfill in Southern Ontario, Canada - Groundwater well OW334 metaG | ecosystem: Environmental > Aquatic > Deep... | reverse complement strand
TTCAGCCATAAAAAGAGAATCCATCATACATATTATTAAAAGACTGTGTATTGTTGATAGTTCCATTACTTACTCCTCCTCCATTGGGACCATAAAACATACATCCACGTCAGGCATTATCAAAAAACAGAGAATTATTGATCGTAACGTTGTCAGATCCATAGTAGACATAACATCCATCATAGTTATCGTACGATTGGACATTATTGACGATGATATAATCAGAATTATGTAAATATATTCACGCTCAGGTTGTGCTCGTAGAGAGCGTGGAATAGGTTTGCACGTTGTTTATGATACCATTATTTACTCCAGAAAATTGGATACCGTGATTATTCTTACTATGAGTACTTCATGCCCCATCATTATACCCATCTACTTTTAGATGATCTATGATGATGCCGTTTTTTGATGATGCGTACAAAGGCCTCGCCAATTGAACAGTTGCAAAAATCGTTGCATTGCCATTGCCCACGAGAGCATTACATCCAGAAAAGTTGATCGTCCTAGATGTTCTGTAACTTCCAGAGCCCAAAACATAAATAGTATTTCCATTAAGTGTAGCAGGAATGGTATCTAGTCCTGGGGAAAGAGAGGTAACACCCATACTACTCGCATCACATGGATTGCTAGACCATCAGCTCGTATACACCGTACCTTCGGTACCACTTCCATACAATGCTTTGATGATATCACTCGCCGCAGGATTTTGATTCCAAAATGTAGGGTTGAGAAATTGATAATTGTCCCAGATAATATATCCCACAGTAAAAAATGTTAGATGGGAAGTAGCAAATTCACACATATTTTGATTATCTACTGTACAAGTGGTTTCTAGATTTTCCCAAATTTCTCCATCTTGAGATGAATAGATATGCAATATCGTGCCGGATGTTATATTTGCATTCACAATTTCCATACGTACTATAAATCCTGATGATCAAGCGACAGTAGTCATATGCAATGTAGGATTTCCTGCTTGTATTGTTTCTACGTGAACGAAATTATTTGGAATTCCTTTTTTGGATTTTGTACCTTGCAGAGCTTCATCTGTCACTAGACTTGGTGCTTGTAATTGAATAGTCGCATCCGATGTATTTATACTTATATTTTCTCATTTGGAAAGCCTGAGTTCCCCATTGATGTGCTGAGTCTTTTTATCGGAATATATTATGATTTCTTGTGGTATTTCTATATTATTAGGGTCTTTGATGTCTAGCTGATATATTTTTCCCGCGCTGATTATTTGATTGTTTTCACATACTTTAATTTCTCTATTTCGTACACATTCTGTTTGATCTGTGCATTCTTTCTGTTTTTCATATTTTCCACAATCTATTCATGTGTTTATGACCGTGTTTATCGTTTCTGATCCAGCAATTATGGATTCTGAAGATTCAATGAAGGGTGATGATACTTCTTCTCATAGGGGAGTGTCTGTGTTTGTAGTTGACAACCCTAAAGGTATTTCGTTGAGGATAAGAGAATAACCAGCCTGATTTATTGCATTTTCGATCTCATATGTAGCTGGATAAATTTGTGTTTGTTCTATATTTTCATCCGCTTGAGCGTGAGATATCGTTTGTGAAAATATAAATATATATAATACAATAAGAAAAAATCCTCAGACAAGATAATATTTGTGCTTGTGGTGCTGTGAAACAGGATTAATAATGTTTTTTATTGTATTTACTATTTTATACATATTTTGGATAATACAAAAAATTTCTTACGTGCATATATATGCTGATTTTGAGACGTTTTTCAAGAGTCCTTAATGATCCTAAATCCTATAAAAAAGTGCTTTATTTATCAAACTAGACAATTTTTTATTAAAATTGCTTTTGATAACTGGCAAAAATGCTATTAAAATCACTATTGTCTACTTTGTCTATTACCTACTTCTTTAATAAGTTTGCGTTGACGAATTAGTAAAAAATAGTGTAATATATAATTCTTGGAAGGGAGTTCAAAAGCTTAATTTCAATAAAATTTTTCTACTGGGTAAATGCATTGAAAAATGTTTTTTTATGGTTATAGTCGGTTGCGGCTTTTTTTATACTTTCAAGTATATTATTTCTCTATCTAAAGTAGGTTATTTATGCTTGACTTAGTCTATAAAAAGTTTATAATAATTCAAAGAAAATTGATCTTTAACAATCGAAATTTACGTATCAATTTTTTTCCAAAAAAAACAAAAAAACAAATAAAAACAAATAAAAACAAATAAAAACAAATAAAAACAAACAAAAAACTGAAACTATGAAAAATTTTGTAAAAAGCACAGTGCTCGCTCTCATAATGATGAGCTTGAACGCAAAAAGCCAAGAAGTCTCTGATACCATCAGAGATATCGGAATCATGTACAATTGTGATCAACCCCTTACAGCCTACCGGCTGTACCCACAAAATGGAGAATATTTTTGGGTGAAAAATGCTATTGCTCATGCCACCAATTTTTTCTGGCATGCAGATTGTAATTGCATTTTAGGCAATGCAAATGCCGATTCTATCATAATAAAATATGGTAGCAATTATTATTGCGATTATAATGATTCGCTAGGGCAACCTAGTGGAATGCAAGTGTTTGTACACCCTTTCCCACGAGTACCTGATACTACGGTAAATTACGGAAAGTTCATCACCTTTAACAGACCGCATTTCGCAGGGGTGATCTGGAAAAACGTAGCGGGAGACACTCTGTCTTTAGACAGTGTAGTTACTGTTTCATGCGGAAGTTACACTATCAGCACGTATGATAGTGTGTTTTATGAAGCTTTTGATGATTTTAATATCAACTGCTTCAATTCTCCCTACCCCCTTACCGAGGGGGATCAAGCCATCTGTCCTAACGATTCCGTTCAATTGCAGCTTAGTGGCTTTGAAGATAGCATTAGCTATGTTCTTTACCACGACGACGTTGTACTAGATACACTATTGGGAAGCGGTAACTTCGGTTACCACAGCATTGCAGGTACATACACCGTGAAAGGTTTTTCCCACTCGGGAGTTGCGGTGATGGATTCCCTGAAAATTACCTATGCCCCGAGCTATCATGACACCATCAACCTGGCTATTTGCCAAGGAGATAGTGTGTTGATTGGAGGGATTACCTACGGAACCGCAGGCACAGTAACAGAAACCTTTACAACCATGTTTGGTTGTGATAGTATTATTGTTACTCACCTGACGGTACATCCAAGCTATTCGCTGATAGAAACATCAGCTACCATCTGCCAAGGTGATAGCATGTTCTTAGGTGGCATATATGCCACTCTGCCAGACGTATACTACGATACCCTACACACAACCTTTGGTTGTGATAGTATTCTACTGACCGAACTTATTGTGAATCCACGCCACCACAACACCATCAATGTAAGTATCTGCTCAGGACAAGCCTATTTTTGTGGCGGTGCAAGTCAAAACACAACTGGCACTTACTACGATACTTTGCAGACCACATTGGGCTGTGATAGTATTATAGTGACACATCTGAGCATAGAAAATATTGATGCGGCCTTCACTACAGTCATCGATTCGATGACAGTACAATGCCTTCCAAACGACACCTCCACAGTAATGTTTTGGGACTTTGGAAATGGAGTAACATCCAATACCATTGCACCTACAATGCTGTATGGACAACCGGGATACTACACCATTTGCCTCACGGCAAGTGATACGATTTCAGGCTGTCAATCACAGCAATGTGCGAATGTTACAGTGGGTGATACTTCCTCTAGCTGTTTCGCAAACTTCGCGGTGATTCCAAATAAATCAACCACGGTAATATTTGCTGACTCAAGCAAAGGAACGCCTACTGCATGGTCATGGAAACTTGGCGATGGTACAATTTCGACGGAAAAAAATCCTCAACATATATATGCTCCAGGATTTTACACAGTAAAATTGACCATCTACAACAGCAATACTGGTTGTATGGCAGAATGCGAAAAAATTATAGAAATAATTGGTTCACAAGACTGCGAAGCTGATTTTACCTATACGGTAACTATGGCTTCATCAAAGCTTTCTGTGACCAACAATTCGTTAAGTTCCTCATCCATTACATCTTCCCACTGGGATTTTGGCGATGGACATACAGCTACCACGACGATCGCCACCAACAATTATCAACATGACGGAATATACAACGTGTGCCTCAAAATTACCTCTGCAAATGGATGTGAAAACACCACGTGCAAAGATATTCAAGTAGGAAACAATGTATGTATTAGCAAATTCAACTGGGTAATAAGTGACACAAGTAATTCGCTTGTTCAATTTACTGACCAGAGTATTGGAAACATCAACAACTGGAATTGGAATTTTGGTAATGGTGGGCAATCAATACTGCAAAATCCTTCCTATCAATATTCTGCAGCAGGATTTTATACAATTCATGAAATCGTAAAAAATCAACCTGGTGGATGTGTAAGTCACACTACTGATATTGTAGCAATACAACAATCAGTAATGGCAGGCCGATTTGGCTACTATGCTGACTCTACTGCCAATAAATCAGGCAGTTATCCCGTTAATTTTCAAGCCGCATTCTGGGGTGACCCAGCAATGTGGATCTGGGATTTCGGTGATGGCGGTACTGATTCGATCAGACAAAATCCTGATCATATCTATGCCGATACCGGCACCTACCTGGTTTGCTTGCGCATCCTCGAGCCCCTCACAGGAGTTGATGATACGTATTGCGAAGCAGTGCATGTGGGCGATCTTATTACCCGCATACCAATACTGGAAAATCAGGAGAATAAATTTGAAATCTATCCCAACCCCGCAACTGACCAGTTGACTATTACAGGTAAAAATCCTGCTAAGGTCTTTATTTATGACCTTTTGGGTAATGTGCTCGTGGTAACAACTGAGTCAAATATTAGCCTTTCTGGTTTCGCTAAGGGAGTTTATCTCCTTAAGGCAGAATCGGATCATGGTATTATTAACAAAAAATTTATCATAAACTAAGCACTTATATTGGGTTCTCGGAATTTATTTCGGGAACTTTTTTTGTTTTGTAAAAAAGACCTTGTGAGGTCTCTTTGATCGACAGAGCTGATTTGAGTTCGCTTGGTTCTAGAGCGGATTGGAGGCACCGATGGGATTTGAACCCATGAACCGAGGTTTTGCAGACCTGTCTATTAGACCACTCTAGCACGGTGCCATAGTGTGGGTTGCACGCCCCGTATAGCGGGGTAAATAGGAGAGTATGGATTCTTGATTACAAATCAACAGCTTTTTTTGTTGTGTATTGTGTTTATGCCTGCGACGCTTTCCGTAGGACCTACTTTCTGGCATTGCCCCAGAAAGCCCTAAAGGATAAATAGGCAAAGAGGGCTAGTCGACATCAAACCTCGCCGTCTTATTTCTTTTGCATTTGAATTTGTGCATTATTAGAAGTCTTGTACAGTCCATATTCCGCTCACCCCGACGCTTCGGGGTCGCTACGTTGTTGCTTGTCTTCATGTAAGCGGTGGCTTCGAACAAGGGTGATGTCGACACTGCTATAAATTAGAATCCTTCGGATTCACTTCGAAGATTTTTTTTTGTTTGAATATGTGTTCAGACAAGTGTACTGGCCCATAAAGCGGAATTCTTTGTTGATGATCCTATAAATTTTTAATTAAAAAATCCCCGAAAGGTGGGGATTTTTTGGATGTATATGTAGACAGTAATTGACATATTACATGTTGGCTTGAGAGCTGTGGAGGAGCGGGTTGTAACAGCGGAAAAGAAGGTTGATAATCTCTGGGGTAGTTACTCTTTCTACTCAAATATTCATAGATCATAAGCCGTCTGCGATAAGCGAACATCTTGTTTCCAATCCTTTTCTTCCTTTGAGAAAACTTCTATATCTAGCTACGATTTTTTCTGCATCATCTTTTGCGTTGAGTACGTTCATCAATTTACTTCGTCGTCCTTTATTGATTTCTTCATTGTCCTTTTCTCCTTCGTAATATGGCACCACAATATAGAATTCTTTGGTATAAATGAGTCATTGCTGCATATCTATATCTTGCAAAAACTTATAATATGCTTCTCCTTGCTTCTGTAGTGTAAGATTGTCAATTTTGTCTACATTTGTCTTGATATAATTGAGGTACATAGAAAGGTCGAGATAAGTGTTACGGACTATGATCTGTATCGGAAAGTCCAATCCATTCAGAAATTTTTTATATTGTTCAAGCACTATCTGCTGTTCTTCAAAATTTTTGAGATCGAGATTGAGTCCTGTTATTCTCAAAATACCTCTCAGGCCTCAGTCTTTGAGTATCATAGTATCGTTTTTAATCTCAGAAACAGGCAACATATTCTCTGTATTGAATACATTGTCGTGTTTTGTCTTTTGTATTTTTTTTTGTTCTCAGAGATTGAAGATCATTGGTATATAAAATGAGATAAATTATATATTGGTAGTGGCTACATTATACATGTCATAGAAGTATGTTACAATATATCGTGATAATCACATCACTATCAAGGCAATTGCCACTCTCATAAGTATTTTCTTGGCCTTACCCAAGGATTCCTCTTGTTTTGAGAAGAATATCATATAAAAGGCCATGATTACCATAATAAGCGATATAAGCGATACGAGACCCAATAATCGATTTATAATCATTTTTACGTATGCGAGTGCTGGTGCTTTTTCTTGATTTGCTGTGTATTTTTCCATGCCAAAGAAGTCACGTATTTTGGCAAAGGTACTAGTGTTTTCTGTGAGATCGTTTCTTTTTATGTTTCCGGCTATGTCTAGGTTGTCTTCGTTGGTTTCTGTGATTTGTCCTTCATAAAATGGTAGGCTTTCTTCTGCGGTAGCGAATGTATGATTGCTTGAAATGGTGACATATCATACAAAAAGCACTATGACTATCAATGTGTATTTGATGAATTGTTTCATAATAAGAGGTTAATGTAATAAAACATTGTTTATACTGCTCCAAAATTTTGACTTATTAGTCCTCCAATAATATAAAAGATAAAACTAATGATTAACCAGCTTAATCCTACCCCTATTAGCGCTATTGCCGCAAATTGTATTCCTTTGAGTCATTTTTTGTATTGCGCTTCGTCTCCTGCTGCGGTCATTACTAGTATTCCATGATAAATGAGATATACTAGTGCTACCAAACTTATCAATCCTAGTGCATAATTTATTACGTTTCTGACGATGTTCATCGTTTTCAATTCTGCTGTCTTGTGTGTTTCTATTTTTGTGTCTACGCTTACCAATCCTTCGATTTGCGTTCCGTCTTCTGTATTGATTATTTTATATGCCCCATCTCTTATGGGATTACTTATTCCGTCTGCTGTTATGACTTGTACTTGTTCTTGCGTGTAAATTGTAGGATTCCCCGGTACCTCAAATTGTGCCAAAGTAGTGAGGCCTATTATATAGGCTCCTATTGTTATCATAAATGCTATCTTTTTTGTCATCATAAAGGATCTTTCTGGATAAATGGTTCTTGTATGCTTGCTTTATCTACTAGCATATCCTAACGGAACAAAAACTTTTTATATTTAGGCTTTTGTTTTCAACTCAATTATAGCTAAAATCCTTAATTATGCAAATTTTCTTTCACGAAAATTTACTCTGCGCCAAGCACTTCGCAAATTTTCCCCTTGAAAAACTCTTGTTATTTTGTATATACCATTTATATTATGTCAACGATGATTTGACTTTGTTTATCTACATAATCGTATTATCCATGAATAGAAGTTTTTTTGTTATGTTCTTTGCATATTTCTTTGTGGTACAATCAGCTATTTTTGGAATTGTTCGATGAGAGCCAAAATTCTTTGTAATAGGCCTTATTAATCTCATTTTTATCGTTTTAATGGCTTTGTTTTATAAGCATTTTGATGCTTCGTCTACAAGTACACATAACAAAAAAGAATCTTCTGGTGAAGTTAGGGTCGAACACGCACCTCATGCGTATCATTCTTCTTTGTATGCTTCAAAAAAACAGTCATCTCCTGTCATTAGTTATCTTTTTGTGATTTCTATTATATTGTTGTTTTTGATTGTTTTGGATAAGGCATTTTTGAATATTTTGCCCTTTAATATCTGGCTTTTTGCTTGATTTTATTTTGTGATGTTATTCTTGTCAGCCAAAAAATTACTCGATAAGAAGATTGTTATCTGAGACACCATTTTTCTTCCCAAAGATTTCCTTTTTTGGACTAGTTTGGTGGTCGTTATAGGTGTTTATGGTACCCTGACTATGCAACTTCTCGCATTCAAGCTTTTATTTTCCGCATGTGTTTGATTTATCTTCTTTTTTATAGGAGCAAATATCGTCAAAGACCTTTGATCATCAAATATGTTCAAGCTATTTTTTACCAGATTTTATCTTCTCCTTATAACAGTACTTCTTCTTATCATCGGAATACAAAGCTTTTCTTCTTCTTACAAGGCTAAGTTGGCTAGTGATTGGAGCGCGGTAGGTTCTTTGTTTAGTAATGGATTCTCTTTTACCTCCAAGGAAGTTTGAGATACCTTTACATGAGCCGATCTCTTATCTAATGGAACCGGACAGGTTCTTTCTTCCAGTCTATCTGTTTCCGGTGCTGATATTCCTTTGGCAGGAGATATGTATTCTGGCGAGCTTTTGACGGGTGAGGTCAGTATGGATGTTTTGCCTTCCTCTTGAACTATTGAGGACATTCCTGATGATGCTATTGTAGTCGACGACAGACTAGATATCCCTTTGTATCCGACCTTGATGGATACGCTCATCTACCTTATGAATCATTACGGCGTTTCTCTTTCTACCCAAAAAAATATGAGCTTTACTTACGTTACCCCTAAAAATCCTTATTACGCACAGTTTAAAACTGCTTACGAAATGAAATTGATAGGTAAGGATGCCAATCCAAGTAAACGTGTTTTGTGTGAAACATATATGGTAATGAAATGATTGATCGAAGGTTGGTCAGTTCCACATTCCGCTGACATTAAGCGCGCATATTGGAATGAGGCTACTTCAAGAGCAGTATTGAATGGATGTAAGCGAAACTTTTATGTAAGAAATGTTAATTTGTAATATACAAAAAAAACCGTACCCCGGGGGTTTCCCGGCTAGAGACGTAGCATTGCTACGTCTCTACGTCCCCAAACGGGGACGGTACGGTTTTTTTTATTCAAACATTCTTTTGAGGTCGGGGTCTTTGATCATATCCATGCTTCGCATGGGATCAAAGGTGATGGAAATTTCCGTAGTATATCATTTGCATTTGTCGTTGATGGCGTTTTTTATAAGTTCTTGTAGTAGGTCTGCCATGGGGCAATTGGGTGTTGTGAAAGTCATCAAAATTTCAATTTTCTTCTCTTTGTCTTGTATATTTATGTCGTAAATAAGTCATAAAGTAAATATATCTACTATAGGAAATTCTGGATCATATACTGTTTTTAGAGCACTTTCCACAATTTGTTTATCTATCTTCTTTTTCATTTTTCTGTTTGTTGTCTGAAAATAAAGCTATCTGCAGAAAGACGAATCCTGCAATCAATACGATGCCTATATATTTGTTTCGATATTCTAATAGAAGCAAAAGTATGTTTATCAGTACATAGATTCCAAAAAGCAATGATAGTTTGTAGCTGTCTTTGATGATGCGAAGTTTGTCTATGTGGCGATAGAGTTTTTGTATTCCTACAAATAAATAAAAACTTAGCCCTCGTGAAGCTATAAATATTCCCAAAAATCAAAGTGAAATTCATATCACTGGATCTTCATAAATATTTATAGAAGTGTACACTAACAATACGATAGCCACTCCAAGGATGAATTTTATGCCTGAAATAATGTGGTAAAGATACATAAATGAGTAATAATTTTATTAAAATTAGTATAATAGATTGCCACGTCATCCCGAAGCGTCGGGACTCCTCACAATGACGGCTTGAAAGTTTATCCTTCTATATTGATATCTTCGATGTCATTGTGTCATTTGTCTTCTTTTGTCATTTCCTGTCCATTCTCTGATGGAGATGGTATGAAAAAGCCATTGTTTCCCATTTCATAGAATTTGTAATAAATTTTTTCTCGAATTCCTGCTCATAAAGGAATGAGTGTATACCCTAAGATAGATGGTAATAGCATAAGAAGATATGTCTGTTTTTGTGAATCTCCTGTAATAGCTGCTTTGTAAATTAAGCTATATGCCAATAATGCGGCCGTAAATCCTATAATATTTCCCATAAATGCAGATCCAGAATAGTTTGGATTTGTTGCGAATTCGATCTGACATGAGGAGATAAAAACTGCAAATAATACATGAAACCCTAATATAATGAACAATGTTTGTATGCTGTTGCTAAATATCAAATAAATAGGCGCAAGTATAAAGAATAATATTCAATTTGTTAAAAGAAGTAAGCCAAAAGTTTTGGTTGCATTGATGTATTTCTTGCTATAAAACAAGCTATAAAGTCCTGAGACTGATATATTGCCGATAAATGTACTCAAAAATCCTATGAAGAGCAATATCAATGGCAGAAGAGGATTTGGTCTGCTTGCTAGTCCTCATGTACCATCAGGTCCTCCTAGAGCACTCGTGAACATGCCTCCTACAAAAGTAATGACAACAAATAATAGCGCTGCTATTACGCCTCCTACTATAAGTCAGGTAAATGTTTTTCCAATAAGTTGTCGACCAGTAAGATTGCTGGGTTCATTGAATGTATTCTTTTCTCTACCTGGGCTTGTTATTTGCATGGGTATAGTTGCAAATTGGCCAATTCATAAATTTTGTAGATCTTCCATGGTATATGTTTAGATGTTAAAATTTACTTTTTTGTCTTACATTGAATGTTTTTGAGTCACTTTTTGAAGGCATCATTGTTTGTACTGCTTTCTGTTGAGCTTGAGATAATATACATGTAGCCACTATTTGTAAAGAAGTATTGATTGATGTAGACTTTTTCTTTGGGGGTGATTGAATCAAATTTGAATGATGCTAAGTATCAAGTCATTATTGTGTCATTTTCGCATTTTGTATCAATTTGTGATGAGGAGCTCGAACCAAAACCATTGAGTCTGTTTTCTGTTTTTTTGATATTAATTTGCATCAATCTCTCTAATGGTATTTGCGTTGCTAGTGGCTCTTTGTAGACGACAATAGAATCACTAAATCAACTTTTGTTTGTCATAGTATATACTTTGTATATATTTTCTTCTTTGGCAAAGAGTGATTTTTGCTCTTCTGTTATCTCTTGTAACTTTATTTCTGTAGTCGCTACATTAAAACTAAATTGATCAAAATTGATCTCTGTTGTGTATTTGGTGGCACATCATGTAAATATTGCTATGCTGGCTATACATGTAAGAATTGTTATCGTTTTTTTCATGGAGGTCGGCTTTATATGAATATATAAATGCTTGCTAACATCACGCCAATACCTACTCCAATAAGAAAAGATTGTGTGTAGATTTGGTTTCTGTTTGGTCTATCTTCATCGTATCCTATTCGTAAGCGGGATATAATGTATCCCAACATCGTTCCACAAAAAATTAAATATCCTGGCATCAATGTCTGTCTTACGAGGTCATAATATTCTGCCCCGATAATGACTTTTCCTCTTAAGAAAAATAATCCTACCACGACCGTAAGAAAGAAAAATATTCATTTTAGGATTTCTAACAAAGTTCCCATTTTGTAAAATTTTTAATTTTTAAATTCCCCTAAAGGACTCCGTAAATTCTAAATTCCCCTAAGGGACTAAGTATTTTTTTTAATTTCCTATTATTATTTATTGTTTGTGTCATCTACAATTGCTTTCAAGACGTCTGTCATGAGTTGGATATCATCTTCTGTTAATTTTGTTGCTGGAGTTGATTCTATTTTTCTTTGTTCGATCAAAGTTTTGATTTTTGCTTTGAGTGCGTCGTCTTCGGCAACCGTTGCTGGGGTATCTATGGCCGCAGATCCTGCGTTTGTTTCGTTTGCGATTGCCGTAATCATTTCTCCCGTTGCGGTAACTTCTGTTGCGTCTCCGCTTATTGTTTCCGTATCTACCATTCCAGAATCTACCATTCCAGAATCTACCATTCCTGTAGTAACTTCTCAGGTATTTATTGTTTCGTCTGATTGACTAATTTTTGTCGTAGAACATCAAGTTAACATGAGTGCTATTGCTAGCAAAGAAAGCATTTTTGTAGTCTTCATTTGTTTTTATTAAAAATATAAACGTATTGTTATTGCGTATAAGCATATGTTTTTATACTATAAAATCAAGACTTCTCAAATGATAATCGATATCTCCTGCACTAAAAACAACTATTATGGTTTTGGAGTCTGTTAGTTCAATTTCTTTTTTGACATCTTCTCGGTTTTTGACGTATTTTCATCAGCATTCTTGTGCAAATATAGTTCATAATTCTTGTAAATTTATTGTTTCTTTGAATCATGCGTGTGTAGATTGAAATTTTTTTATTAATTCTGTGACATTTTCTCTTGCTGCGTAAATATCATAAATTATTACTTTGTCATAAGGCCTGATCGCTTTGATAAAATCATTCCGCCCCAGAAGGATTCTATTGATCTGGTGTGGTTGAAAAATTACGCACAGTTTATAGTCTGGGTACTTTTGTTTGAGTGCTTCGTATCCTCATGCTATTGAGGAAGCCATATGTCCATAGTCTGTATATATTTTTGCGCCATTTTTGTTTTTTCATAGCAACTCCATTCTTCTCCATAGTCCCTTGAATTCTTCCAACAGTTTTGAGCTACGAGTAGCAGGTCATGAAAATTTTGTACATTCATTTATTAGTGCCAAAACTAATGATCAATTGCTGTCATTGTGTGGTCATCGTATGTGTTTGAAATTGATTTTTTGGACAGGGACCCTTACAATTAATTCTAAATTTTCCCTAAAGGACTCTGGAATTCTCCCTAAAGGACTCTGAAATTCTAAATTGTCTGGCATGAAGACCTTTTGTTTAGTCTTTGCAATGAGTGATTGGAACGCATCAAGATAATCATCCATGTCTTTATAATAGTCTGTATGATCAAGTTCTAGGCTTGTGATGATTGTGTAGTCGAGATCGAGATTGAGAAAGTGGCGTTTGTATTCGCAGGCCTCCACGAAAAAATAAAATTTCTTTATGAGGGTCGCGGTAAGCGGTTCGCGATTCGCGAATTTTCCTGTGAAAATGAAATCAAAAATTGATTTGATTTCGTCTTTGTGATTTGGATTGAGATAGTGACTTTGATTGTCCAATTGTGGCACGAGTGCTCCCAAGATGCCTATTCCTAGCTCGGCATTTGTGTTTTCTGGATTGAGTTCTTTGGCTGTAGTTATTGCCATGGCTGTAGTTGAACTTTTCCCATTTGTTCAGGCAAATCCGACTGTGATGAAGTATTTGGATATTTCTCCTAAGAACTGAAAGTAGTTCATGATCAGTGTTGTTTTTTTTGCTTCGTGAGCAATTTCTCTTGCTTTTTTGACTTCAAAAGAATCTATGACGGCTTCCGAATAGACGATCGTATCGTCAATTTTGGGAATGTATTGTTCGTGGCCTATGATTACTTTTAGTCCTTTTTTTACTAATTTGTCTGTAAGTTCACTTTGAAAGCCATCTACACAAACTATATTTGTGTATCACAAATCGTGGAGTAGTCATGCTATTCCAGACATTCCTGTTCATCCTGCTCATACGAGAACTATGTTTCACATTTACTTTACGTTCTAAATTTTAAATTCTAGATTCTAAATTTTCCTAAAGGACTAAGTAAATTCTAGATTCAATTCTAGATTGAATGGTAATGAAGACGATATGGAAAACAAGAAAAAAATAAAAAAACCTACCGTATTGGCAGGCAAGCCTGAATTACTTCAGATTAGTTTTCTTTACCCAGGCAGGTTAAATAGCCAAACTTTCGATTCTGAAGCTTTTGGACTGTATAAAACAACCCTCTTAGACAAGAAAGATATTATTAATGCTATCTATGTCTATATCCAATATTTTCATAAAGAACACCTCAATCGTTTGTTCCCTGGAATTTTATAAAAATAAGTAATTTTTTCAATAGAATCTGTCATTGTGTCATTGTGTCAGAGGTACGCCAAGCCCCATAGCTTCAGGACTATACAGTATCGCTGTATAACTTCCTGACAAATAGACTAAGTAGGGGCTAAAATATGACAAACTGCGTTTTACCCTGTTTGTTTATAGCAAAATAGCTGAAAATAGACACGGATACCTTTACCCTTTAATTTTACTTTACCATGGCATCATACAAAAAGAGGCAAGAGATTATTCAAGAAGAACTCATTGAATGAAAGTGAAATATGATTTATGTCGAAAAGAAGATTAAAAATATTATCAAAAATAGGTATGCTGACCGTAGTATAAAAACAGATTCGAGCTATGTATATCAAAAAATGGATAAACTACTGTCGAAAAAAATTTATATGCCTTTATGGAATATCTGACATTATGCAAAGCAGATTTGATTTGTGAATGTTTTTGAACTTCATAAAGAGCTGGGAGAGATTATCAGGGTGTATCATCTGCCAAGGAAGAATTTGGGGATTTATACAGAGGAGGAGAAGGAGTATATGAGGGAGATATGAAGGGATTGATTTATTGATAATATAAAGCTAGTATCTCATCAACAGCATCACTAAGAGGTATCCCCATATATTCGCATTGTTCTATAGTTCTTTCTTTTGGAAATCGTCGGAGACGATAATTTTGCTTATTAACTTGTCATTCGGCGTCAATCCGTTTGATTCTTTGTCTTATTAAAATTTCTTCCAAGGCGTTATTATTTATTCCTATCTCTTCTGCTATTTCATCAAAAGTAATTCTTCATCAAAAGTAATCGCCCACTAAATTTTGTATTTTATAATACAACTCCACTTCATAGTTTTCCATCATAATTTTTTACAAAAAGTAAAATTATTTCTAACTTAAAATCTTAAAAAGATAAACCGTCAAATGGCTATTCAGATGATTCCTATAATAATAAGTATAGTAGAAATTATATCAGTTAAATCTGATTTTATGCCTAATGATAGAAATCACATTATTAATAATGTAATACTAGCTCATATTAAATATAAACATGTTTTTTTCTTGTTTCTTAAAAGATCCTTATCTTTTATTATGAAACTTATTACTAAAACAATTGCCATTAAAATAAGCATAAGAAAAACTAGAACCTTTCTAGTATCTGGATCATCTGTTGCTCTTATGATTTTTATGAATGTTATTATGAGTATCGCTATTGTGCTTGTTGATATTTTCCACATCTTTTATTGGAGTAATGATGTATAAAATATTGGTATAAATTCTATTATTATTAATAAGTGTGATCAATATAACTATAGCATTTAGAGCTTTTATACTCATCAATTATCTTTTTGAAGAAATCATTTTGAATTAGTTCTATATGATATTTATTATAACAGTTCTCGTTTAAGTGTCTTAAATAATTTCATCGTATGTCTCGATGAATATGTGTAAATAACTCACTATTTACGCTGTCTGCATTGTATGCATTAAATTCACTACTACGTTCAGAACTAAAATAGTTAATTAACATTATATTCATATTGTTCTTTATATTATATCTAATAGCTTCTTTTATTTTTCTTTTAGCTTCATATTCGTTTTTTGTGCATGAAAGATATGCTGCTGCTAATGTTTTTTCTAGATTAGCATTATATGCGAAATCTCCAAAAAAATCTTTTCGCTCATTTGTGCATTTTTCTTGTCTCTCAATCTTATCGCTGTTCCGGACTATTATCCATATAGTTAATGATATTATTAAAAACCCTATAACTATATTTCTAATTAGCTCTTTATTCATTTGGTAAAAAAGAAATTAAAATATGCGAATTAGTTTGTGGTGGTATTCTTGTTGAAAAACGAACTTAAAAAATCAAATGCTTCTTCTGCAAATTTTTCAACTTGATTGTTGGGGATATCCACAAAAAGAACTGGTGGCATACTTTTATTTTCTTTTGTTATTGATACATATTTTTGATAATTTTGGATTAATTTATCTTCTATCTCAATTTTATTTCTTTGAAAAATATCATCAAAACATCAATTATGATCTATTGATACTTCTGAATTGTTTTTTCATTTTATAATTACTACATATGGTTGTTTTTCTTGGTCACAATGCCTGTATCGTGAATTTGAATATCTTTCTCAATTTTCTAAAATTTTGAATTTATTATTCATGATGTTTATTTAAAATAAAAATAGTCTTACAAAGGTATAAATATATGTACTTTTATTTCAATACTAAATGTGGTATAAATACTGTCGGTATTCATACTGTAGTTTTATATGACGACATAATATATAAAACATTATTTACTCTTTAATTGGAGAAATAATGGACAGCAAAAAACGCTTAGGTCAAATAATTAGGGAATTAAGAAAAGCTAAAGGATATTCTCAGGAAGCTTTTGCGGCAAAATGTAAAATTCATAGGACGCATATGGGTCTCATAGAGAACGGCAAGACGAATATTACTTTGGAAAATATAGAAAAAATAGCAGAGCAGTTGGATGTTTCTATGGCGGAGTTGTTTAAAAAATTTAAGTAATTTTCATGAAAAGTCTTATTATTCTCATAGATATTCCTGAAATAATACTTTTGCATATTGTTCTCAGTATCTATTCATTAGCCATTTGGATAATAATAATATGATTAATCAGCAAATAAGGAATCATAACATAATATAAAACCCAGACAAGAATTTATTTATTTTTAATAAATATAATCATAAAGATCCTACTATTATCATTATAGGCAATCCTCATATTAAATTTCTTCGAAATCCATATTCAATATTATGTTGTAATAGTAATCTACCGTTTTTCACTTTGTTTCTTATCGAGTCGACAATTTCAATAATTCTTAATTTGGTATTTGCCATATCTGACTCCATATCTTTTAGAGTAGGTAAAGTTAATGTAAAATCTTCTTGAATTTTATTTGATAGTTTCACTCTAAATTCTTTACTATAATGTTTAGAATTTGGCATTAGAGCTACGGTCGTTGGTAAATCCTTTCATTTATCAAAATATCGGTTTTCAAATATAAACTTTCAAACGGTTCTATTGGTAAGCAATAGCAAATAGACAATAACAATAAAAAATGTAGTATTTCATATCCGAGATATATTATTGGCAAATTGGAAATAGCCGATTATCTCTTTATTTACGAGAAAATACCATATGATGGTATATGGTATAGCTGTTAATATAGCTGGGAAATATCTTGCACGGATATTATAATTTTCTAGTTTTAATGCCATTACTAATTTTTTAAAGATATAAAGTTCATAAATATCAACTCTTGGATTTAAGTATTTCTTCCTTTTTTAAAAAAGGAGCTGGATATTCATTATTAGAAACAAATATATCGATGCGTTTATCTCAACAGTCTAAGGTTATGTTTCCAGCCGAATTTT
>Ga0172379_10005596_pt1 | contig 17459 bp, 20 predicted proteins | sample GrowelOW334metaG_FD_119756 | JGI IMG/M metagenome (GOLD analysis project Ga0172379, IMG submission 119756) | Groundwater microbial communities from an aquifer near a municipal landfill in Southern Ontario, Canada - Groundwater well OW334 metaG | ecosystem: Environmental > Aquatic > Deep... | reverse complement strand
CATGACGGGCGCTGAGAAGACTTTTCATCACCATGAGCGCTCCGGGACTGATTCTGAAGCCGTACTTTTCTTCGCTTTTCGTACAGGAACAGATAAGGCCGCCGTCGATAAAGCTGAAAAATACCTTTTCCGTTCGGGGTTTCTTCCCGCAGACAACACACTGGTCGAATACCGGCTGGTATCCGGCTGCGTTGATCAGTTTCAGCATGAACCGCCAAAGATGCTTGTCGGTTTCTTTTTCCGCGCTTTTTTCCAGGTCATCGAGAGATTCCGCCAGAAGGAAAAAGGTTCCAGCGGCTGGGTCATCGGGCATGGTGACTTTTTGCGCGGCTTCCACCATACAGGAAGCGGCAGTGAGTATCCGCATGTCAGATTTGATACGGGTGAAATTCTCGATGAGTTCCACACTCCCGAGCGTATGAATCTCACGGTTTTCACGGTGGTAGAAAATGCAGTCAATGAGGGTCACCGGTTCGAGAGCGGCGCCGTAACGGCTCTGGGGACGGCGGGCTCCTTTGGCCATTACTTTTACCAGCCCGTATTGCTCGGTGATAAGGGATACAAGCTTGGAGGAATTTGACATGCGCAGGGTGTTCGACACCACGGCGCGGGTTGAACGAAGTCCCATAGGGAAAAGACCTTACATGCTTTTGGGTACAGTTGCTTCATCCGGGCCCACGATTCCGGCGCTTATAATAAGTTTCATCACATCCTCGGAGGTTATATCGAGCGGTATGAGTTCATCCTCAAATACATATATGAGCATTCCGGAGGTAGGATTGGGAGCAGTGGCGAGATACACACCCACCAGCTTTTTACCCACCTTATCAGAGAAATGTGTTGTGCGCTCATTTGTTACCCAACCGATGGAAAAGAGCCCTTTTCGCGGATACTCCACCATAACCGGTTTGCCGAGATTCATCCTGCTGGAATTTTTGAAGACATCGAAAAGCTGACGTGTGGCAATATAGACTTTATTGATAAGCGGAATGCGGTGTATCAATCCTTCCCATAACGCAAGGAACTTTTTCCCGACATAGAAACGTACGAAATACCCGAACAGGGTTATGAAAATGACCAGAGTTATTGCGCCCAGCCCGGGAATATGGGTAACCTTATACCCGAGATATTCAAAGAGGCGGGTATACAGTTTCCCGAATATGCCGTCGAACATCCGGAAGAGAATCACAAGCACCCAGATTGTTACCGCTGTTGGCGCCAGCACTATCAGACCGGTTGTAAAATAGTTTCGTAACTTGTGAAAACGCCTTTTCCCTTTTTCCTCTTTATTTGTCATTCTTCCCTGTCGGTTTCGTATCGGGCAACGTTATCTGAAATACTTCCTCCCCTTTTTTTACCATGCCGTATTCCTTACGGGCAATTTCTTCTATATAGGTCGAATCGTTGGCAAGAAGGTGTATTTCCTTCAGAAGATTCCTTCTTTCTTCGAGAGCGGCATTACGCGCCTGATTCTCCTGTTTATTAATACGCTTCAGTTCGCGGATTTTCATAAAACTATGACTCGAAACGAGAATCCCGCATGCTATAATTATGAGGACAATGGCAATGATAACGCTGCCCGGTTTGAATTTCTTCTTACGCTTATAGTCATTCGCACTCAAACGAGCAAACCGCCTTTTTTATTTTTTTCCCGGAACGAAAATTCTTTTACCAACCTCAAAGAATTCGCCGGAAGAGTCAATTTTACGATAGAAACATGACCGGAATCCGTCATGACAGGCTGCTCCGTCACCTTGCGCCGTTACTTTGAAAAGCAGGCAGTCCGCATCACAATCAATATACATTTCCTGTACAACCTGGAAGTTTCCCGAAGTTTCCCCTTTGACCCAGAGCTTCTGCCGTGACCTCGACCAGTATGTCATAATACCGGTTTCCAGTGTTTTTTTAAGACTTTCACTGTTCATCCATGCGAACATGAGAATTTCCCCTGTTCCGGCATCCTGGGCTATCGCCGGCACCAGTCCCTTCTCGTCAAACTTTATATCGTCGATATTCACCGTTTTCTCCACAAAACAATTTTCGTTTTTAGATTAATCTTTTAACCCGATCTATTCATAAACTCAAGGACAAAATTTTCCTGCCGTTTCACGGCGACCCCCTTGCTGAGGGGGTTGAACAAAGAAGAATAAAGACAGCCTCGTACATAATTCTCCCCTTAATAAGGGGAGATGCCGACAGGCAGTGGGGATTTCTGACTCAATGGTTGTGATGAATATTTTTTATGAATTATCCGGGCTTAAAGTGTATTTGTTCAAAGCTCTTTTAATTCACCCCATACTCCCTTTCACCCACTCCGCTTTTGTTTTACAAAATCGGGGACCCCAAAGCAGGCAAGAGAGGAATAACCCCTCTTTGCCTCATAACAAATGGCTTGAGAAAGGCCATCGTTTAACTTGTTAGAGAGGGGTTTCAGGGGGTGAGTGCCCTTAATTGACCTCACTTCCGTACCGCACCGTCTCCGTATACAATCCATTTATAGGTGGTCAGTTCCGCAACTCCCATAGGCCCGCGTGCGTGAAGTTTATCGGTCGAGATGCCTATCTCTGCTCCGAGACCGTATTCGCCGCCGTCGGAGAACCGTGTGGATGCGTTGACCATCACGGAAGAAGAATCGACCCGAACCACAAAGTAATCTGCGGAGAGCACATCGGAAGTCACAATGGCTTCGGTATGCTTTGAGGAATACATGTTTATGTGATCCACAGCTTCTTCAACAGAATCTACAACCTTTACCCCAAGGATGAGATCGAGATATTCGGTGTACCAGTCTTCCTCGACCGCCTCTTTCATTTCCGGAACGAGCGCACGGGCGCGGGAGCATCCGCGAAGTTCCACCCCTCTCGACAAAAGCTCACGAGCGGCGCGCGGCAGGAATGCGGAAGCGATATCGCTGTGCACAAGAAGCTTTTCGGCGGCGTTGCACACTCCCGGACGTTGTGTCTTTGCATTGATGATAATATTCAGTGCATCGTCCTGATTGGCGGTACGGTCGACAAAAACATGGCAGTTTCCCTCATAGTGCTTGATAACAGGGACTTTTGCCAGATCGACGACTGTCTTGATAAGCCCTTTTCCCCCACGGGGGATGACAAGATCGACAATACCTGCCGCCTCGACCATGTGACGTACTCCCTCGCGGTCGGTCATTTCGATTATAGAGACTGCCCCTTCGGGAATTCCTTTCGATACTGCGGCTTCACTGAGAAGGGAAGCGAGAACGATATTGGAATGGATCGCTTCCTTGCCTCCCCGCAGGAGAATCGCATTGCCGGATTTGAGCACCAGCCCCGCAGCATCGGCGGTAACGTTTGGCCGTGATTCGTAAATAAAGCCTATGAGTCCGATGGGGACTGTCATTTTCCCCACCCGTATGCCCGAAGGACGCTGAACCATGGTGGTAATTATCCCGACCGGATCAGGGAAAGCGGCAACTTCACGGAGACCTTTCGCCATCCCTTCGATACGGCTACCGTTAAGAGTCAAACGGTCTACAGCGGCTTTCGAAAGCCCGTAACGGTCGGACTGTTCAAGGTCTTTTGCATTTGCCGCGACTATCTCCGCCCGGTTGTCCATGATTGCATCAGCCATAGCGTGAAGGGCGCTGTCCCTTACCGCGCCGGGAATGCCCGCCATTTTTTCGGCAGCCCGTTTGGCTTTCCGGGCTTTTTCCATGACATGATCAAATACGATGTCCATTATGGCATCCTTTCTCGGAAAGTACCCTGGAATGTACCAAATCATTGCGGTGTATTACCGTAGTTCCCTTGCTGTAACCGAGAATGGAAGCTATTTCAACGGAATGATGCCCCATGATTTTCTCTATTTCATGCGAATCGTAGAGAGTTACTCCCCGGGCGATTTCATCTCCCGAGGGATTTTCCACCGCCACTACATCTCCAACCTCGAAATTTCCCTCGATCCCGGCAATTCCTTTCGGCAGAAGGCTGGCGTTTTTTTCACCGATGGCTTTCGCCGCTCCGGCATCGACTTTAAGAATTCCACTCACTTTTGCGGACATGGCTATCCAGTGACTTCGGGCAGTAAGGCCGGTCTGTTCCGGGCAGAAAAGGGTGCCGACATCATCGCCCCGAAGGATTTCCGAAATGCGCGCTTTCTTCCCGTTGACAATGATCATCATCCCGCCCGCGCTGAGCACACGGTTTGCTGCCTCGATTTTTGTGCGCATACCGCCAACCGCCGCAGAATCGCCTGCGCCTCCGCAGAGCGCCTCGATTTCCGGAGTGATGCGAGTCACAAGGGAAATAAGATTTCCCGTCCCTTTGCGCGGGTCGCAGTCATAAAGGCCGTCCACGTCGGTGAAAAGCACAAGCAGGTCGGCATTCACAAGGCTCGCCACATACGAGGAAAGATTGTCGTTATCCCCGACTTTGACTTCTTCGGTGCCCACCGCATCGTTCTCGTTGACTATCGGGATTACTCCCATACGGAGCAATTCCGCAAAGGCATTCCGGAGATTTGTATACCTCTTGCGGTTGTGGATATCGTCTATGGTCAAAAGAACCTGGCCTATGGGAAGGCCGAACATCCCCAGAGCTTTTTCGTACGCGTTAAGAACCAGATTCTGCCCTATGGAAGCCAGCGCCTGAAGCTGGGGTATCGACCGGGGCCTTCTTCGGATTTCCATTCTGCCCATGCCCGCAGCGATCGCCGCTGAAGTTACGATGATTATTTCGTAATTCTTCCGGCGAAGGTCCGAAATATCCATAGCCAGCCGTGCCAGAGCTTCGGCGTCCAGTGTATAGGGACCGCGGGTGATCATCTTGGTGCCGAGTTTAATGACAATCCTTCTGGCGCCAGCGAGGCATGTTTTCCTGTCTAATCCGTTCAGAGTTTCTTTCCCTCCAGTTTCAGGTATTTCATCAGTTCTTTTACCAGCACGGCAAATTCTTCGGGCATCAGGCTCTGAGCGCCGTCGCTGAAAGCTTTTTCCGGTTCATTGTGCACTTCGATCATAATTCCGTCCGCTCCGCAGGCAACCGCCGCTTTGGCCATTGGCCCTACCAGGCTTCGTATCCCGGTGCCGTGCGAGGGATCGACAATGATTGGCAGATTGGATTTTTCGCGCAGAAGCGGCACTGCGGAAAGATCAAGGGTGTTCCTTGTCGCTGTCTCGAATGTCCTGATTCCCCGCTCGCAGAGGATGATATTCTGGTTCCCCTCGCTCGCGATATACTCGGCGGACATCAGAAGGTCCTGAATTGTGGCCGACAACCCCCGTTTCAGCATGACCGGCTTATCAATCTTGCCCAGGTCTTTGAGCAGGGCGTAATTGGTCATGTTCCTCGCGCCGACCTGAAGAACATCGGCGTACTTGTTGACCAGGAGCACATCGGTCGGCGTAATCACCTCGGTAACAATTTTCAGACCGGTGGCATCGGAAGCCTCTTTGAGCAGTTTGAGGCCGTCCTCCTCCAGCCCCTGGAAAGCATAGGGGGAACTTCTCGGCTTGAACGCGCCGCCCCGCAGGTACTGCGCGCCGGCTTTTTTCACCGATTTTGCAATCGACATGATCTGTTCGCGGCTTTCCACAGAACAGGGCCCCGCAATGATCATAAACTCCTCCCCGCCGACAGTGTGGCCGTCGATGGGAATTATCGTTGTCTCGCTCTTCAGTTCCCTTCCCACCAGCTTGTAGGGGCTGAGGATCGGCATGACCGCTTCCACGCCCGGAGTGCCCGAAAGGGATTCGAGGCGGAATTTCCCACGCTCGTCGCCAATCGCGCCGATGACCGTTTTCTGCTCGCCGTAAATAGGGTGAGGGGTATAACCGAGTTCACGGATAAGGTCTAAGACATGCTCGACCTGTTCTTTTGGTGCGCCGGTTTTCATTACAATTATCATTATGGTATTCTCCGTCAGTTGAGGTGTAATTTTTTTTTATGAACAATCTTTCACATATATGTCCGGCATCTACAGCCTGACTGTAATGCCGCGGGCCGCGAGATACTCCTTCGTCTGTCGAATCGAGTACTCGCGGTAGTGAAAGATAGAGGCGGCCAAAGCCGCGCTTGCACCTCCGGAGGTCAATGCCTCGTATATATGTTCCAGTGTGCCGACGCCTCCGGAAGCTATGACCGGAATGTTCACCGCGCCGGTGACTGCCTTGAGAAGCTCGATGTCATAACCGTCACGGGTGCCGTCACGGTCCATGCTGGTGAGCATGATTTCCCCCGCGCCGCGCTGTTCCACCTCACGGGCGAACTCTACCGCATCGATGCCGGTAGCTGTCCTGCCGCCGTGAATATGAACCTCGAAATAACCGCGTTCGCCTTTGGGAACGGTCTTTGACCTTTTTGGATCGATCGCCACCACGATACACTGGTTCCCGAACCTTTCCGCGCCCTGATTGATTATATCCGGGGTCATTACCGCCGCAGTGTTGACAGATACCTTGTCGGCTCCGGCCCGCAGAATTTCGCGTATATCCTCCACTGTGCGGATTCCGCCCCCGACAGTGAACGGGATAAACACTTCCTCCGCTGTTCGCCTGACCATATCAAGGACGATGTTCCGTGCATCCGAAGAGGCGGTGATATCAAGGAACACAAGCTCGTCCGCCATCTCGGCGTCGTAGAACCGCGCCTGCTCCACCGGGTCTCCGGCATCGCGCAGGTTCACATAGTTGACGCCTTTCACCACGCGGCCTTTATCAACATCCATGCAGGGAATAATACGTTTTGCGATCATATACAAATCCAAAATAAGAAGTCAGAAGTCAGAAGTCAGAATTCAGGAGCCAGGAGAAAAGATTTCTTCTCGCAAAGCCCGCTAAGTTCGCAAAGAAAGCAAAGATTTATTACTCGTATAGAACGAATAATGACGGAAGAAAAGGAATCTGTAATTCTTTACTCATTTTCAACTTCCATCCATTCCGGGAGCGGTTTTCCTGTCGCCATGCTGTAGATGGTTTCGGGAGCAATGTCCACATCATTCGGCCAGGTAAGAACCCCGCTATCTATGTATACTTGGCGGAAATAGTCCAAATCGGCGAAACGGGAAAATACACCGTTATAAGAGACATACTTACTAAGATCAACGTCGCCCATTTCACCGGACAGGAAGGTGAGCCGAAGACGGTACCCCCCGAGATATTCAAGATTGATAATGTCCCATTCCATACCAATACCTCATTCCAGTGGAGCAATCTTCCCCAGAGGAGTTCTCTCCTTTGAGAGATTCCAGTCGTTTAACAACTCATCCTTGTGGAGTGACGCCCATTCGACTACCAAACCTAAAGCTCTTGGAGGCAAAGCACCTTTCAAAACCGAGTAATCACCGATTCTGATAACTGCCTTAAAATCAGCATATTCCGCATGAAAGTGCGGAGGATTATGATCATCGAAATTCATTTTGATGATGATTCCAAAAAATCGGCTTATTTCCGGCATGAACGATACCCTTTTTTACATCATCAACCAATTGAAAATCATCCCGCCGCTTTGATAGCATCACCGAGCGTGAATTTCCCCTCGTACAACGCTTTTCCGGTTATCACCGAATCGACGCCCGAGGTTTCTATCTCTTTCAGCGCGCGGATATCGCCAAGGGAGGAGACACCCCCGGATGCGATGACTTTCAGACCGGTATCGCAGGCCATGCGCTCGGTTTCCGGGATGTTCGGGCCGGTAAGCATACCGTCGCGGGAGATATCGGTATATACGATCCGTTCGATGCCGAGCGACTTCATCTGAAGACCCAGTTCCACCGCGGGAGTGCCGCTTTCGGAAGCCCAGCCACGGGTGGCGACCATTCCAATCCGTGCGTCCAGACCGACCAGAATCCGTTCAGAGCCGAATGCATCAACAGCTTCTTTGACCAGCGCCGGATTTTCAACCGCTGCGGTACCGATGATAACACGCCAGACGCCCATCGAGAGGAGGGTAGTGATCCGCTTCATATCACGGATTCCGCCGCCGAGTTCCACCGGAATATGCGCATGTTCGAGAATCATCTGAACTGCGCTGTCGTTAACCCCGCGGCCTTCGAATGCGCCGTTCAAATCAACGATATGCAGGATTTTTCCGCCAGCCTCTTCCCACCGGAGCGCCATCTTCCAGGGGGTATTCGAATAAACGGTCGCATCTTCCATCCTGCCCTGGAGCAGACGGACGCATTTTCCCTCTTTGATATCTATTGCGGGTATTACGATCATTATTTTATCCCGGCAAAATTACGGAGTATCATCAGCCCTTTTTCCTGGCTTTTCTCCGGGTGAAACTGCACACCCCAGACACGGCCGCGCCCCGCAATCGAAGCATAATCGATATGGTAATCGGTCTGGGCGATCACATCGCCGCTTTCCTCCGGATCGACATAGTACGAATGCACGAAATAGAAATAAGAATGATCGGGGATACCCTCCATAAGGGGGTCTTCACGGCGGATATGCGCCTGGTTCCAGCCGATCTGGGGCACAAGTCCCTCGGTGAACCTCCGCACCCTGCCGGGGAGGATATCCAGCCCCCGGTGAATCCCTTTCTCTTCGCCCTCGGTGAAAAGCACCTGTAAGCCGAGGCAGATCCCAAGAAAAGGGATACCCTCACGGACTGCCTCGCAGATGGCTTCATCCATGCCGATCGCACGGATGTTCTTCATGGTGTCGCCGAACGCGCCAACCCCCGGAAGAACGATATGGGAACTGCCGCGAAGGTCTTCCGGCCTGGAACTGATACGCACCTCAGAGCCGACATTCTCGAACGCTTTCCGCACACTTCCGAGATTGGCCATCCCGTAATCTATAATCGTAATCATTCAAACACCCTGAAAAAATAATTTCTCGCGAAGTCCGCAAAGTTCGCAGAGAAAAAAGAAGAAATTTGAGACAGGATTAACAGGATTGACATGATGGAATCAGGAAGAAAATATCAAATCTTGTAAATCATGTCCGATAGTATTTTTATTATTTTCTTTCTTTATAAACTTTGCGAACTTTGCGAGAGGAACTCTTTTCTCTCATTCCGGCTCCCGGCTCCGACTCCCGGATTCTTATTTTATTCCCCGAGCTCCCGGGATTTCATTGCCGCCGACTCCACCGCATCGATCAGCGCCCAGCGGAATGCATTCCGTTCCAGCGCAGAGATGCCTTCGGCAGTGGTTCCTCCCGGCGAGGTGACCATATCACGGAGGGTGGACGGTTCCATCCCTTTCTCCATGATCATCCGTGCGGTTCCGCTGACAGTCCGGACGGCAAGCTCAAGGGCGGTTTTCCGGGGAATACCCATTTTGACTCCCCCCTCGGCCAGAGCGTCGATCATGATGGCAACATAGGCCGGGCCGCTTCCCGAAAGGCCGGTAACCGCATCCATAAGACTTTCCTGCACTTCCACCGCATAACCGAGGGCGCTCATGATTGCAAGCGTCTTGCGGACATGCTCCCCGGAGGCATAGGCTCCCTTCGCCACAGCGCTCGCTCCCTCGCCGATCATGCAGGGGGAGTTGGGCATTACCCGAACGACCGGGTGTTCGCCGAGGACAGCCTCGATCGAGCCGGTGGTTATCCCCGCGCAGATTGAAATAACAAGCGTTTTTTTCTGTATCCCTTTCAGATGAAGGAGAACTTCATGTACGGTTCCCGGTTTCACCGCAACGATCACCGTATCAACCGTTTCGCCCATCTTCCCGATGGAGGGAATCGCCGATACCCCTTCTTTCAGAGCGGCTTCCCCACGGTGTGCATCGATATCGTAGACATATATGGAATGTGCCTCATACAGCTTTGCGGCTGCCAATCCCTTTATGATTGCCAATCCCATATTACCGGCGCCTATGACGCCAATCGTTTCCGATGACATTAAAATCTCCTTGGGTAGAAGTACTCTATCATTCTTAATTCCTGATCAGAATACTTTTTTGACAGGATTTACAAGATTAACAGGATTATAGTTAAAAAATCTTGCCAATCCTGGTAAAAAAGTCTGAACTTATTTTTCTCGGCGAACTTTGCGAGAAATATTCTTCTATTCTGAATTCCGGCTTCTGATTCCTGCATCCTGTCATTTCTTTACAGATACATGAGCCAGTTGTGACGGTCTTTCGCTTCACCGGAGATGATCCCGAAAAATTCCTTCTGCAGTTTTCCGGTTATCGGTCCGCGGGTTCCCGTTCCGACCTTGACATGATCTATTGAAGCAACCGGAGTGATCTCGGCGGCTGTACCGGTAAAGAACACCTCGTCCGCGATATACAGCATCTCACGGGCTATTGCCTGCTCAACAACCGGTATTTTCATGTCTTTCGCCAGGGTGATGATAGAATCGCGGGTTATTCCGCTGAGTGCGCCGCCGACAGGAGGCGTATACATGATACCGTCGCGGATAACGAAAATATTTTCCCCGGAACCTTCACACACCATACCGTAAATATCAAGCCCGATACCCTCATCAAACCCGTTTGCAAGAGCGTCGACTTTGATAAGCTGGCTGTTCATGTAGTTCGCGCCGACCTTTGCCATATTGGGCATTGTATTGGGCGCGATACGGTTCCAGGAAGAGACACAGACATTCACACCCTTTTCGAGTGCGTCCGCTCCAAGGTACGCTCCCCAGCCCCAGACCGCGATAACCGTATCCATAGGGCAGTGCGCCGGATTGACACCGAGTTCACCGTAACCGCGGAAAACAAGCGGCCTGATGTAACAGGCATCGAGTTTGTTCGCCTTGATGGTCGCGATCACTGCATCTATCATTTCCTGAATAGTATAATTCGGTGCGCTTCGATAGATTTTCAGTGAATCATGCAGACGGCGGATATGTTCGGGAAGACGGAAACAGGCCGGGCCTTTGACTGTCTTGTAACATCGCGCGCCCTCGAAAAAGGATGTGCCGTAATGGAGCGCATGGGAAAGAACGTGAACTTTGGCGTCTTCCCAGTTAACCAGTTTGCCGTTGAACCAGATTTTTTCGGCTTTGACCATTGCCATGGAAGTTCCTCCGGAATAGTGTATGTAATCATAACATTTGTTCAATGATATTTTTTAGCCGGAATATCAAGGATTATCCGGCATCCGCAAAGAAATCGCAGTACAAATAAACTGTAAATAGCTAATATAATGTATAAAGGACAGAAATCAAAAGAATTATGGGAAAGAGGGTTAAGGATTCCGCCTTTTGATTTATCATTATTTTCCCTTTGCCCGAAAAGGTATATATTCTATATTCTTTTGGAAATAACTCACCCCTTGATCCCCTCTTTTGCGAAGAGAGGGGTCCATTGCGGACAGTGGTATTTTTTAAAATATATCTTAATAAAGGCAGGGTTTCCCCTCGCCCGTTCACGGGAGAGGGGGCATGGGGTGAGGGCCTCTTTATTTGCTCATTTTTAACCTTTGCTGTGTCAAATAGATAAGCGTTTCATTTTTTATTAATGGGGAAAAATGGAATCTCCTTTTGCAGGAAAACGGCTGTCCCTTCTGAGTGTTACGGAAATCAGAAAGCTTCTGGCGGATGTTCCTCCGGACGAAGCTCTTATCGCCCGGCTGAAACGCGACCCCCGGGCCGGCGTCCGGAATCTCGCCCGCACGATCATTGCCCGGAAGAAAACCAGCGACCTTCTGGAAGCCAGACATGCGGAAATGCTTTCCTTCGAACGCAGGTTCCGTGCGGAAGGCAAGCGTCTCATCGCCGGAGTGGACGAAGCCGGAAGGGGCCCGCTGGCAGGGCCTGCGTCGGTGGGATGTGTGATATTCCCCGAGGAATTCCACCTTCCCGGCCTCGATGATTCGAAAAAAATGAGCAAAGCGAACCGTGAGGACATGTACGGCAGGATAATCGAAGTTGCAACGGCATGGAGTGTGGTTCTGGTGGACACCCTCGAAATTGACGAGTACGGCGTCCATGTTGCGATACTGCGGGGGATGAGCAAAGCGGTCGAAAAACTTTCGGTCCCGCCCGATATCGTCCTTGTGGACGGCAGAGGCCTGCCCACCCTTTCCTGTCCGGCGCGCTGTATTGTGGACGGAGACGCCCTTTCCCTTTCCATTGCGGCGGCTTCGGTGCTGGCAAAGGTGACCCGTGACCGTTTCATGGTCGAGATGGATTCGATATATCCGGGATACGGTTTCGCCGGGCACAAGGGGTACGGCTGCAAAGAACATGTCGAGGCGATCCGGAAACTCGGCCCGTGCGAAATCCACCGTCTTTCATTCGAGATAGTGCCCGCGGTCGCCCCATCGGAGGCGGTGGCGGGGATACTTGAAAAAAGGCTGCGTGATGCGTCCTCGCCGGAAGCGCTTGAACGGGTCGCGAACGGCATTGCCCGAAACAGGAGGTTCTTCCCCGAAAAGCACCTTGACCGTCTCCGTGAAATTTATCGTGAATGCAAAAGCGGGAAAGAAACTAACAAAGTGACAGAGTGACTAAAAAGACAAAGTAGAAGACAAGGAATAAAGGCAATTACCTCACCCCGGCCCTCTCCTAATCAGGAGAGGGTGCCCGAAGGGTGGGTGAGGTTTTACGTTAGTTTGTATAAGAATTCATTACTGAGGAGCACCATGGAACGTCACACACGGAGCACGGGAGTCCTGGGCGAAGAAGCCGCCTGCAATTATCTGGCAAATAAGGGATACCGGATTGTGACCCGCAACTATTACGGATACGGGTGCGAAATCGATATCATCGCGGAGAGCGGAGACACCATGATCTTTTGCGAGGTAAAAACGGCGTTCTCTCCGAAATTCGGCTCCCCGGTAACCTGGGTGACTCCAAAGAAAATCCGTCATATAGCCCGCGCCGCAACGGAGTATATTGTCTCCCACGGGATCAGCGAACGCTCGTTCCGGTTCGACATCATCGGGCTTACTGCCGTTGACGGCAGATTCGAGATCACCCACATCGAGAACGCATTTATCGCTCCGGTGAACCTATGAACGACAAAAAACAGATTTTCGGCTGGGCGATGTACGACTGGGCAAATTCCGCCTATATGACCACCGTTGCCGCCGCCGTTCTTCCCATTTTCTTCGCGAAGGTTGTCGTTCCGCCGGAGGGGGTTGCCATCGGGGGAACCGTTTACAGCGCCACGACGCTCTGGGGCTTCCTGATCAGCCTTTCCACATTCATTATTTTTCTCACCGCCCCGATACTCGGCGCAATTTCGGATTTTTCCGCCTCGAAGAAGAAATTCCTCATGGCTTTCTGTTACGGCGGAAGCCTGTTTACCATCCTCCTGTTCTTCTGCGGTTCCGGCGATGTCTGGATGACCATGCTTTTTTTCCTTGTCGCCCAGATCGGTTTTGCCGGGGGGAATGTATTCTATGACGCTTTTCTTCCGCACATCGCTTCCCCGGACAAGATGGACTGGGTTTCCGGAAAAGGATTTTCGTTCGGATATATCGGCGGGGGAATACAATTCGCCATCGCTCTGGTGATTATTTCCGCCAACGACAGGCTCGGGATAGATTCCTCTCTTGCTGCCCGTATCGCCATGAGCATGGCGGGGCTCTGGTGGGCAGGTTTCTCGCTCATCACCTTTCTCAAACTGAAAGAAACCGCGCCCGCGGAAAAACTGCCGGAGAAATACCGCAGGCTCCCGAAGGTTCTCGGCTATGCCTGGCTGGGCATCGACCGTACGTTCAAAACCGCAGTCAAAGTGCGGAGGTTCAGGCATCTCCTCCTCTTTCTTGTCGCGTTCATGGTCTATGACGACGGCATCCAGACAGTCATCAGCATGGCAACCATGTACGGCACGGCGGAACTTGGGCTGAGCAATACGGTCCTCATGCTGACCCTTCTTATCATCCAGATAATCGGTATACCGAGCGCGCTTCTTTTTGGCAAGCTGGGGGAACTCCTCTCCACAAAAACCGCGCTCATGATCACCCTTGTCCTCTGGTCGGGAATTGTCATCTACGCCTTTTTCATCACAAGCGCAGCCCAGTACATGGCGCTCGGCGCGGTTGTCGGGCTGGCGATGGGCGGCTCCCAGGCGCTCAGCCGTTCGCTCTACGGCTCCATCATCCCGGCGGAAGCTTCCGCGGAATTCTTCGGGTTCTATTCGGTGTTCAGCAAATTCGCCTCCATCGCAGGCCCCCTCATGTTCGGCATCATCCATCAGGCCACCGGCTCCTCACGGTACGCCATCCTTTCGCTCATCGCGTTTTTCCTCACCGGCATACTTCTTCTCAGCTTCGTAAATCTCGCAAAAGCCCGTGAGGCAAAAGAAAAAGGGCTGTTTTAAACTCACCCCCTAACCCTTATAGAGGGGGGAAAATGTGAATTTTTGGCAAGGTGCACACAATTTCCAAAAATATATTGCTATTTTGACAAAATAATAGTATGGATAGTGGATTCAGATGGCTTTATGACGGGAGATATGAAGAAGACGAAATAATTACAGGTCAGCGGTAAACAAAATACATACACCGGGAGGGATTGAAGAAATGAAGTATGTATTGATTGTTTTCCTGTGGGCAGCCTACTGTGCCCTTCACAGCTTCCTGATCAGCATACGGTTTTCCAATCTCATGTCACGCTCGTTAAAAGACTATTATGCCTTTTACCGGTTTGCGTACATTGTGATTTCACTTGTCCTGCTTGTTCCGCTGATAAAATTTACGGCACAGAACAATGATCAGGTGATTTTTACCTATGGACCTTATCTTTCTCTTGTCCGGAATGCCCTTGTTGCGGGTTCTTTGCTCATGTTCTTCTGGGCTTTTTTCTTCGATTACGATTCTTTGTCGTTTTTTGGAATCCGCCAGATAATGAACTTTGGGAAACCAAAGGAAACAGACCGGTCCGGGGATATCAAAAAAAACGGGTTGTTGGGTATAATACGGCATCCGATGTATCTGGCTTTGATCATATTTTTATGGTGTCAGACGTACCGGGTGATGGATGTCGTTGTCAATACCGTGTTGACGATTTATATCCTTATCGGAACAAAGCTTGAAGAAAACAAACTCGTTCTTGAATTTGGCGAGCCATATATCAAATATCAAAAAGAAGTGCCGATGTTAATTCCATTTACCAAAAGAAGGGTAAATTAGCTCTCATTGTTTTCATTCAAGGCCTGACAGGCTGATCCGCCGGAAGGCACAGCGCCGCCGCTGATCAGTATTTTGGGCGTAAACGAAAGGAAAGCTGCATGAAGAAGATGTTGATTGTACCGGCTGTTTTGGCGCTTTCGGCGATGATTCTCCTTGGCGGATGCGCGTCCGCAAAATTCATCAGCACGGGGACATCGGCGGCTGCAAAAGCCGATGGCTGCCAGATCGAGATATTCGATTCGAAACTGCCGGACCATGATTATGAAGAACTTGGTGTCATCGAAGGCGATGGATTCATGGGAGCCGCCACCCTTGAAAAGGTTTTGCCCAAAATGAAAATACAGGCCTGCAGAGCGGGCGGGGACGCCATCATCCTCAAAACCAGCCAAAAGTTCTATAACGGCCTCGACGACAAATTCTTCATCACAGCGACAGTCATCCGCTGGAAGAATTAGGTTTCGGCGGGAAATTTTTGTTTGGGAAATTTAAACTCACCCCCCGGCCCCCTCTCTATAAGCACCCCAACTTTTGCAAGCAAAAGCCGGGGACCCCGCCAAGAGATGGGGGGGAAGGTGAGCAGCTTTGGTGTAGTTTGAATAATCCGGGTTAGATTCGTTGGGATAGAAAATGGATGATGAAAGAAATCGTGTTTGTCCTGTTGAGCTTGCGAATTCACTCGACAGCAAAATCAGGAAGTGGCTGCAGAATCCGCAAAAAATACTTTCGCCGTATGTTCGGGAAGGAATGACCGTTCTCGATGTCGGATGCGGACCCGGTTTGTTTTCTGTCGAGCTGGCAAAAATGGTCGGCAGGGATGGAAAAGTAATCTCGGCTGATTTGCAGGATGGAATGCTTCAAAAACTTGCTGTCAAAATTCGCGGAACGGAATTGGAAAAAAGAATCGAACTTGTGAAGTGTGAAAAAAATACAATAAATGTGTCCGAAAAGATCGATTTTGGACTGGCATTTTTTATGGTTCACGAAATCCCCGACAAGGAACCTTTTTTTAAAGAGCTGAAATCTATTTTGAAAGAAAACGGACAAATCTTAGTTGTTGAACCAAAGTTATTTCATGTCTCCAGAAAAGAGTTTGAGGTAACAACCAAAATTGCAGAAGGCGCCGGATTCAAAATAAACCGGGGCCCCCGGCTGCCTTTCTGCTGGTCGATGATCCTTACTGCCTGAAAAGCCCCAGGCGGATGCTTCTCCCCGGCTTCGCACAAGCATTTTAAAACTCACCCCCCGGCCCCCTCTCTATCCTATAGAGGGGGAGGAGCGTGAATTATTATGGATATTGAATTAAGGTGGGTTTGTTATGAGTGTTATGAAGAAAACGACAGAATTACTTGTTCGGCGAATTGAAAGAAAGGAAAAGCTATGTCAGAAAAAATAGATAAGATAAAAGATATTCTTGATCAGTTGGATGAAGAATTAGAAAAGCAAAACAACACTATATCTAATGATTTTAGCTTTTTCGAACTACCTGAAATAGTAAGTAATATTATTGAATATTTACAACCACTTCTATTTCCATATGAAATGGCGATTTATTGGTATATGTTTAATAATTCTGTTCTTAAGAAGGAAACCAATCTAATTAGAGTTTCTACTCGTGGATTGGGAAAACCCAAAACTGTTGTGACATCATCATCTGGTCAATCAGAAGGATTAAGTTACGGATCTGTTCAGGATGCTTTAGCTGGTCTTGAAAAAAAAGGCGCAATAAGGAAAGCAGGTGACACAAATAGAGAAGGAACTTTGTATCAAATATTTCTTCCAGATGAAATATTAATTTGCAAAGAATATATGCAAGAAAAAGCTGTCACAGAACCGATTTCAATTAATGACAAAAAAGAAGTTGATTACTATAATATAAAAGAGAACAGGTATAAAATATTTGAAAGGGATGGGTATAAATGTCATTATTGTAGAAAGTTGCTAACACGTTTTTCTGCTACTTTAGACCACATTCAACCAGTAAGCAAAGGCGGAGATAATTCATATGAAAATCTAATTACCTCTTGTTTGAACTGTAACTCTAATCGAACTGACAATGAAGTTATGGAAGCGGTTATACGTGGAAATAAAATTAAAGATAAAAATAGCATCTAACTACGAGATCAACCTGATATTGCGGACAAGGTGCTCGGCAGGTTAACGATACGTTAGCGATAAGGAAGCAAAGCTATAACTGACCATTCATAAACATACCGAGCCGTTTAAGAGCAGACCGTTAGTCAAAAATGCTGAAAAATTTCTTTATTATTTTTAAGTTTCCCCCTCATTTTTCCCTTGACAAAGCCAGTGTAAAAGCTTATGCTGCTTACCAGCAATAAGGGCGAAAACCGTCTTTTTTTGACCTAAGTAATAACGTTAGTTATGTTATATATACTATCACAAAAACATAGTTAGTTATCAAAAAAAAGGAGCCTTG
>Ga0172379_10005595_pt1 | contig 17460 bp, 18 predicted proteins | sample GrowelOW334metaG_FD_119756 | JGI IMG/M metagenome (GOLD analysis project Ga0172379, IMG submission 119756) | Groundwater microbial communities from an aquifer near a municipal landfill in Southern Ontario, Canada - Groundwater well OW334 metaG | ecosystem: Environmental > Aquatic > Deep... | reverse complement strand
TTAGAGACGCCGAATTGATTTCTTTCTGGCTCATTACCACGATTACAATATTTAGCCTTTACAAGATTATTTTCGATAAAGATATCTTCAATGACTAAATCTGGCGTATTGTTAACCGAGGCCACACAGGTGGCATTGGAGCAGGTTTCATTACTAGCACAACTAATCACGTCAACATCACCAGTAAAAGAATAGCCACCAGCGTAAGGAGAACAGTTATATTTCAGATACCATCTATTATCAGTACCGCAGATATCTTTTTTCTCATAACTTCTACCATATTCATCAACACCACTCATCACGCCATCTACCTTGGTACAGGTCGGTATTAATTTGGCGATACATTTACCGTTATAGCAAGTTTCAGCACTAGTGCAATTGACAGCCTTAGAACCGGCCGTCATACCATTGCTATAGGCATAACAATAATATTGTTTAGCTGTGGCATGATCAATACAGAGATCCAGCTCAGTTTTAGTAATACCAAAAGTGTCTTTCCAGGTAGTACTTCCATTGTAAGAATTACAGCTAGGTACGATTTGAGCTTGCTTGCCTTCGTTAATTTCATCCTGAGTAATACAATGACCATAATAACAGCCGGTACTACAACGAGTTGTAGCCTTGAGATAAGTTCTGCTAGATTGACAAGTATATTCTGTCAGCATACCCCCTGAGGCATCAGGCACACAAGAGTTAGAAAAATTGGAAGATTTGCCATTTTCATCCACATATTTCACATAACCGTCATAAGCAGTGCAAGTAGTGCTGGGTGGCAAAGGCATTCCCAATTGAGCCTTAATAGGTCCGGCAATTGCCATGACCGCTAATGTTAGAACGACTACACCCAACCAATTGGTTGGAAATTTTTTAAACATAAATGTTCGATGCCCGAGTGGGACTTTAGTTTGTTTAAATATATAAAAAGATAGTTGTTAGAATTATACTCTTTAATTTAACATATCACAAATTACCCCCGCAAGAATCTTAATTATTTTTTTAATCTGTCATTCAGCCAGGTGCTGAGCACCTGAAGGCACCAAGCCAGACCCAGAAATATCATTAAATATACAACGACTGCTAACCAAGCTGGCAGATATGTAAATAAAAATGGATAACGACTTAAAATCGGCCAATGCAACAAGTAGATCTCATATGACAAGAGTCCGAAGAGGGATAATAATCTAAATTCCACTTTCTTAATCATGAATAAGAGGATGATGGCTGTCATAGTCAAGAGGCTTGTTCGCTCCTCAATTTTGACACCCTGCCCAACTCCGGAGTAATAAGCCGAATAGGAAATAAAACCTAATAACAAGGCTAGCACCGGATAATAAATGACAGCACGACTATTTTTCAAAACCCCGACCAACTTAGTCCAAATTTTTTGAGTCGTCAGGAGCCAAGCCACTGTCATGCCCAGCGGAAAAGCCCACAAATGAACTTCATATAAATGTTGCACGTCAATCAACCACTTCGGCTCGGAGTCAATAATCCACCAAGTAGCCAGATAAACCAACAGCGCCGACAACCATGGCGCTTTTTTGATAAATACCAAAGGAAATATCAGGTAATAAAATAAAATCAAAGAGAAATACCACAAAGGCGAATTGAGATTGGTGAATAAATCAGCTCTAGGGAACCAGCCCAGCACCGCCTTAACCAGGACCCCAAGCTCATAAGTTCTAGCTAAGAAAAAATAATCCAGCACCACAAAAAATATGATGGCTAGCCAGAATGGCAGATACAATCTCGGCAAACGTTGCCAATAATATTGAATGATAGTGCGAGGTTTAGCTAAGGCGCTGGCCACCAGCCCATAGCCCGATAGAAATAGAAATAAATTCAATCCGACTCCGGCCATTATCGACAGAGGGAAGAGAAAGCGATGATCAGCCACTAAGAAATAGCCAATGTGCGAAAAGACTATGGCTAGTATGGCCAGCCCTTTCAATTCTTGAGTCAAGTCAGCTGGGAATAATTCCTGGTTACTGCGTCGCTTCCATGACAAAAAGAGCGCCACAGCGAAAATAGCGATAAATATATTAGTGGACCAAACAACATTAACGATTGAGAGCATCATAGATTATCTCGGCCCAGAGGCTATAACCTTCCGCCGAGGGGTGGAAGGAGTCAGTTGAATAATGAGAACCGTCCTTCTGAAATAAGTTCAGAGTCGGAGTATATACATCAATATATACTAAGTGGTATTCGTCGGCTAATTGCTTGACAATTTTATTATAATCCTCAGTCTGCTCTTGGAAATAGCTATTATAGGGAGGCATGAGTAGAGTCTCGGAGCCGATGAAAGGAATGCTAATCAAATAAATCTTAGCCGTCGTCTTCTGAGTTAATTCGGTCAAGATATGTCGATAGGCTTTTTCAAAAGTAACTTTGCTCACAGCACCATGAATATCATTAACCCCGATCAAGATGGTTACCAAGTCCGGTTGTGCCTCAATGGCTGACGGCAATAAATTATTAATCAAATCAATTATACGGTAACCCGGGAAGGACAAATTACTTACTGAATAGCCATTCCCTGTTGTCTTGGCTAATTTATCAGCTACGAGATAGGGATAACTTTGAGCGTAGTCAGTGACGCCCAAACCCGAAGTCAAACTGTCGCCCAAAGCGACATAGACCAAGGCCTCGTCTGTCTTCTGCTGTGTACCCATAAGATAAGTGCTAGGTGTATTAGGGATTTGTAAATCAATCTTACCCAATTGATAATAAATAAACCAATGCGACCAGAAGAGATAGACTGACACAAGTACAGCGATACTTAAAATTATATAAATAAATTTCTTCATAGACTAAGAATAACGTTTTTACAGTAAAATGACAAGCTGGTTACGCCCACCCGTCATACCGGCGAAGGCCGGTATCCAGAGTTAGTATTGATTTATGTGAATTATACTTTAACAGTGTAAGTGGTAATCAACCCTGGATCCCGTGTCGTGGCACGGGATGACATGGCAGTGGAAACAAGGCTATTAGGATGTACTGCAAGGGGGAGAAATTTGAAATTGGAAATTATCATACCCTACACAAAAACACCCCATTCCAATTGAAACAGGGCGTTTTAACCAAGATTTATTTATGATTTCTTCGTGAAGCCTTCGAGTGCTTTGAGAACTTCTACTGGAACGACATAGACCACAGTATTAGAGGCGTCTGACGACATATCATTAATCGACTGTAAAGTTCTTAGATGTAGAGCACCAGGCACGGCGGATAACATAGCGGCAGCTTGAGCCATGTTAGCGGCGGCAGCCACCTCACCTTCTGAGTTAATAATGACAGCACGCTTCTCACGCTCAGCCTCCGCCTGCTTGGCGATAGTGCGCTCCATATCAGCTGGCAAGCTAACGTCCTTCAATTCGACATTGTTAACTTTCAAACCCCACTCGCCAGTTTCCTTATCCACGATTTCCTTGATACGATCGGCAATCTTCTCACGATTTGCCAGAAGCTCATCCAGAGTCACCTCACCGACGATATTACGCATGGTGGTCTGAGCGTATTGGGAGATCGCATAACGAAAATCTTCGACTTCGATGATAGCTTTCTCAGCTGCTGAAACTTTGTAATAAATGACAGCGTTTACAGTTACAGAGACATTATCTCTGGTGATAGCCTTCTGATCTGGCACATCCACCGCCTTAACGCGCATATCCACCTTCTTCATAAATTGAAAGACAGGGACGATGATACGCCAGCCAGGTTCAATGATGGAAGTGTAACGTCCCATGGTGAATTTGACACCCCTTTCGTACTGATTGATTTGTTTTAGAAATGACAATATCAGTACGACGATAATGCCAAGGAGCCACAAAAATGTTTCCATATGTTTATATTATAGCGGGATGATAACCGCTAAGATTAAGCTGATTAAAGTTTAGACTTACATTTTTGAAATGTCAACGCTGACAACTCCCACAAATCTACCAATCTATTCACGAATACACAAATTCCACAAACATTGTCTGCTTTACAATTAGCAATCCTGGTCGAGCTAGTGTAAAATGATCTTAGAAAAAGATTTAAGATTAAAGAATTATGAATAAATAAAGCTACCTGTTCCAGCTAAGATGAGCATAAGAAATCGTTTCAATTTTTACAATAAATAGAGTCCAATGTGCGTCGACTGTCTGAGGCAAAAATAATATGTCCTCTAAAAAACTTATAATTATTTTTGCCGAGTTGCGACGCACGACGAAGATTTATTGATAAAAATTGCCAGATTTCGCCCTGCTCATCGTGCTAGAACAAAATAAAGAAGTAGACTGATTTCGTCCGCTTCGACGTGTTCTGGTCATAAAAAATAAAAAATATTACTCAATAGCCATTACTTCCACCTCAACTTCCTTATTAACCAATTGCACTCTCAATCTATCCCCCACTCTCTTACCCATCAGAGCTTCTCCAATCGGCGACTTGTGAGAAATAATTCCTTTCAGAGGGTCGGCCTCCAGTGGTCCTAAAACTTGATAACTCTTCAGCTTGTCCCCTTGCTTAATAGTCACTCTGTCGCCCAGCTGAACTCGCTGTTTGGTTCCACCCGATTTGATGACGACCACATATTTAAAATAATCTTCCAACTCCAAAATTTTGGCATTGATACCTCGGAGTCTGCCCTTAGCCATTTGATAAGCATGGTTCTCGGAGAAATCCCCCATCTCGGCTAGTCGTGCCACTTCACTCATCCATTTGAAACGAGAAATATTTTTCAAACGTTCTAATTTACTTTTGAGCTCGGTGAACTTAGCCTCACTAATGTGAGGATCTTGGCGTTCAATGATTTGGTCATAGCGTCTTTTTGGTACTTGCATAGTATCATCATAGCAAAACTGGCGGATTTAGCCAGCTGTAATAACTTTATCCCAGACTTGATCGGGGATCTCGTTTTGCCACATAATCTAGAGCGTCTCCACTTTTTATAAAATAATTCTAATAATTTTACGTTTTGTCATACCGGCGAAAGCCGGTATCCAGGATTGGTATTCGTTTATGTGAATTATGCTTGAAAGGTGTAAGTAGCAGTTAACTCTGGATCCCGGCCTTCGCCGGGATGACCTGGCTGTAGTGGTGACAACGCTATTATAATGTACATTAATAAGGAGAGGGAATAATATAAAAAAAGCCGGGTAATATTTAATTACCAGGCTTATGCAGCATAAAGAGAATTTACGTTAATTTTTAAATAACGATGAGAGGAACTACCTAGACATCTTAATGTGACTAGAGTATTTGTCAAGATGAAGCAGTAATCCGTCTGTTAAGTCATTATTATTAGTCAAAAACAACACCTTGCTTAATCAAAATCATTGTATTATGATTTAGCCAGATGTTCTTTTAATTAAAGGAGATATTCCAATGACACAGTCACCAAGAAAATTTTTAGCCATAGCTGGTTCGGTCATTCTGCTCGTAGTTATCATAGTTGCTATAATAGCGGTTTACCAAATTGACCAGACGCCCAACAGCATGGCAGGATCAGTTAAGCACAACGCTCCGGCTATCCGATCTAGCCAGGCGCAAATCCAGAGTCAGGCTAGCCAGCCAGACAGCTCTAGTTCATCCATTAAGGATTCTTCGATTATTGTCTTTTAAATAACTCTCAGCGAGTTAAAACCATTTTCAATTCATTGACGATGGTTTTTTTAATAAATTGACAAAGAGTCTGCAATAAATTATTATCAAGGTAGTTAATTAAAAATAGTTCTTTATTCAACTACAACACGAGAGGCTGTCATGAATAAGATTCTTTTATTAAGCGAGGAAAGCCCACAAATTTCCTATTTGAGAAATTTAGTGGCAACCGCAGTGCGTGATTATGCTTTTTTGGGCGATGGCTCGTATCAGGAATTTATTGATTTCAAATATACCAGAGCTGAGTTATTAGACTGGCTAGATCATGACGATTCATATCTACCATTAATTATAGTAGAAGCTCTACGAGATCCTTATCAAGCCCTGGAGGCGCTCCGATTCTTGTGGCACAATCATCGCGACAGAATTAATTCCATCATCATCTGTCCGCTTCAGCTCAACCACTTCCATATTCCCGTCTTTAATGATTTCATTTCCGCGGTTAGACAATCTAGACAGCGCGACAGTGATTATTATCAGATCGTTATGACTGATTATGATACTTGTCCTGCTGAAATTGGCGCATTTTTAGATAGCTTTGATAAGATTTATCAGCACCTGCCAACAGCTCGTTACGTCAGACCGAAGCTTAATTCACCTGATGATGAATTACATTTTTCGGCCTAAGCATCTTTCACTAGGTCTTGCAAAAGCCTCGGAATAATCCGAGGCTTTTAATATTTATAGATCCAGTCGTGAGGTCCAAGCACCAGAAACAAAATTTTTTCTCAATTCAATTTGAACCTTTGCTATTTAATAGCATTAGTGCTATACCTAAACTACTCTGGATCTATTTGGAGCTTTATTCAAATCGCTAAAGAAAAAAATATGACAGACTTAACACAAGCTGATCAAAAAGCTGAAGAAGCAACTGAATCAGCTCAAGAGGCACAGGTTGAAGCAGCCGAAGCTCATCAAGCAGCAGCGGTTGAACACGAACAACAAGCCCAAGAAGCAGAAGACAAAAGCCAAGAATAATTTCCGTTTGGATTTTGAAAAACCGTCCCAATATTTTTATCGGGGCGGTTTTTTGTTACCATTAGCCGTTTAGAATCTGAGCTAAAATAAATTCATCTCCTGGCGTTAGCTGTCTTCTGCCAAATCACAAATAACGCAAAAGCGCTGACGATCAATAGTGGTAAAATCGCTCCAAAGGTCATCACTTGGACCTGAGTTGCTAATTCTAATATAGGCTTACCACTAGGATCTTCAATAATTCCTCTCAATAAATTCTCTGTTAAGGCAGTCAAACCGCCAATAAGCACCGTAGCAATTAACCAATAAATAACTATTTCTCTCTTCATTATCAAATTCCTCAAATTTTTCAAAAAAACGTTTATCAAGCGAATAATCCTTATAAAACACATAATTTCTGGATTGTCAAGCAAATATTGACATTTTGGCATTAATATGCTATTATCTTAATTAATCTTGTTCGTTTAATAATTTAAGGAGTATATTCTCATGAAAACCTTTGTAGTTATTTTAATGATAACTATTGGAATCCTATTATCCAATTGCTCTGATACCACCGGTCCATCGCCCGTCGACAACCCCAACGGCGTCGTAAGCCAATCAAACGGCCTCTACAAAATGACTAGCAATACTGCCAGATTTAGCGATGGCTACATTTACTATGATCTCCAAATAAGCAACCTGAGCGATAAGGACACCATATTCCCAGCTCCGGATGAAGAAAAAACCTCACCAACTACCAGGGTTTTTAACGATTCCTCGTCGGAAGTTCTAATCTGGGGCTATAGTATAGGATTCTTTGAAAATATTTTTGGAGTCGAATACATACTCCCTAACCAAACCGTTACAGCCAAAAATCTGAAATTAGATTTTGACTATTGGTTTAAACAAATGCCCATGGTTTCCGGGCACCTTGAAATCACCTTTACTACCAGAGTAGAGCCAGGTTCAAGGCTTCACTCCTTGAAACTAGTAGTGCCGTGGAAAAAAGTGGGATAATTAATATCCCAACAAACCCCTTATTGACGAATAAGGGGTTTATTTTTTGGCTATTTTCAGCCAATATATGCCCATCATTGACATTTATAGTAATATATGCTATAATTAATATAGTTAATTTTATTAGTTCGTTAACATATTGGAGTTTAGCATGAAGACTTTACTTATCTTTATTAGTCTATTAGCGGTCATATTAACCAGCTGTTCTGACAATCCAGTCAATCCACCGACAGTGGACAACCCCTTTGAAAAATCTTTTTCAAACGAAATCACGAAGATCACAGCCAAAACAAGCTGTGATGGGAAATACATCTATCTGGATCTCAAGATTCAGAATAATAGCAATGACACTGTCAGTTTCGCTATCTATGACGCTGGAGGATTTTTCATCGCTGTCGTGGTTAATATCAAAGACGACGACTATATCGATTATTTCACTTATGATTCAAATGAAACTAAATCCCAATTCGGTTGTATCGATATCCCTCCAGGAGCATCCGTACAAAGTAAATTCGATCTAATACAGGTACCTCCTTTTACTGAAGATGCTTCCGGCTTCTTGGACCTATATATTGGCTTGAAATCTAGGTCTGAACCTGATAAATTGTATCAAGCAACATTTATTATCCCTTGGGAATACAAACATTTGTAAAACCCGAGCAACGAGATATTAAATCAAAATCCCTTGTAAATAATACGAGGGATTTTTTTAATGGCTCAAGCTCTACTAGAACAATAGTCAGACAGTCACCAATGTGCTATAATGAAACAATAATTATTATTAAACTTCATTATGCGCCAAAATCTTTTATTAGTGCCAATAGTTGTGGCAGTTTTATTGTACGGTTTTCCAGCCTTCGCAGTAGATGAAACTTACAAATCAATCGTCAAAGTAGTCACCCTTGTCGAAGATGGAGATTATAATCTCACAGTAGCCGGCTACGGCTCTGGATTTATTATCGACAGTAGCGGTTTAATACTGACCAATTACCATGTCATCAGTAATGAATCTGATTTCGACAAGCGACAATTACCAGCAGGCTTCGGTATTTGCATCAATCGTAATCAAGTAGATCCACCAGATTGTAATTACACAGCCGAATTTATTGCTGGAGACAAAGCCAAAGATGTCGCTCTCTTGAAGATTAAACCAATTGCGGGCATGACTGAATCAAGTGTTTTACAAGCATTAAAACTCGCCACTGTCAGTCCTGAAAATGGCAGTCAAGTCACAGCTATGGGCTTCCCAGCCATAGGCAGTGAAACCATTACTATTACCAGTGGTATTATCAGTGGTAGTCAAGACAAAGACGGTCTCAAGTGGCTGAAGACTGACGCTGTCATCTCCTTCGGCAGTTCAGGCGGTGCAGCATTAAACCAGGCTGGAGAAGTGGTCGGTATTACCAGCGCCGCTTCTGCTAGTTCCTTGGGTAGCCTAGGCTACATCATCGACATGCCTTCTCTCGCGTCTTGGATCAATCAATCCAAGCAATCATCACCACAAACCAATGTTTTCGCCACTAGAATCGCCGATATTTTCAAACTACAACAGAGTCTCAAAACTAGTTCTAGTTACACCAATAAACTGCCTAACTTCCAAATTACTAAACCAGCTGATTGGAGCTTCGACTACACTTCAGAGAATTCTATCACCATCGACAAACCGGGCGATGATGACGGCGGAATTTTAAACGTCTCCTTAATTTCTTATAATTTTATAATTTCCGATAACTATCTTAAAGAACGCGCCAACAGAATAATGCTAGAGTCTGATCCCAGCGGTAATTCTTCACGCTTACTAGCCACTACCCTATCCGGTCAACCTGCCTGGAAGATAAGCAATAAGAGTGGCAGTTTCACCATCACTAACATTGGTCGCTACATCGTTGTAATCAATTCCAATTACGGCACAGCAGACAAGGATAAAGCCATAATCGAGAACATCATCCAATCATTTAAAATCTTAAACAAATCCAACTCAGTAACTAGTATTCCCCAATACGTCAATCAGGAATTTAAATTCTCATTGATTACTAATGATCAATGGGTTATCGAACCATGGAATGCTATTGATAATCCTATTGGATTGACCTACCCGAGTTCTGGTTTAGTTAAGGCTGATTTTAAGATTATGAAAGAGGATTCATTTACCGCTGGCCTCAGCTTAGCCGAATTAACCAAATCAACTACAGATGAGCTAAATCAGTATGGTGAATTACTATCATCAATCATGGGTTATAATCTCAAGGTAGTCAGTCAGAAGTCAGACCTAACACTATCACCACAATTAACACCCGTCATTAAGATGGTTCTTAATGCGGTCAAAACTGATAATCAAATCATCTTCCAACAAGTTGAATACATGTGGCGTCATAGCAACCATCTATTTAACTTCACTTTGGGTATTTACAGCGCTGACCAAACCTTTATCAATCAGACTACAGCTAGCTTCGAACAGGTGTTAAAAGGTTATAACAATTCCACCACTGTCCTAGCCATCCCCAGTAATAGTCAGGCAGTGAGCGCGCCCACTAGTCCAGAACCGACTGACAATCAACCTCAACCTGAACCTGAACCAGTAGCAAGCCCAGAGCCCCCAAGCTCTCCAGAGCCAAGTCAGCCAGCAAGTTCGAGTAATACCACTGATTCATTTAAACTCGGACAAGTACAAGCAAATTTAAGAGGCAGAATTATACTACGAGTAGAATCAGACGGTGAGGCCTACTATCTTAATCCGAGTAATAATACCGCCTATTTCTTAGGTCGCCCAGAAGACGCCTTTCAAGTGATGCGTAGTCAAGGCGTTGGCATTACCAATAATGACCTAAATAAGTTTGCTGTGGGGCTAACCGCAGTCAGTGGCACCGATAGCGATCAGGATGGCTTGAGTGATATGCTAGAGAGTGCCCTGGGCACAGATGCCGACAAGACTGATTCGGACGGCGATGGCTTCGACGACAAAACAGAAGTAGCTAACGGCTACAATCCCTTGGGCGCTGGCAAAATGCCGTTAGTCAGTAGTTTCAGCCAGAGTAAAGATGGTAGCATCTTCTTACAAATTGAAGGCAAGGGTGAAGCTTGGTATATCAATCCAGTTGATCACAAACGTTATTTCCTAGGCCGACCCAATGACGCCTTCCAGGTTATGCGCAGTCTCGGACTAGGTATCAGTGAACAGAATTTCGAGAAGCTCTAAATTTTATCTATAGTGAATATTTTTAATTATAACTTTATCCCCCCGATGGACATCGGGGGGATCTTGTTTTTTAGGTTTATTTCCGGCTGGAGTCTATCCCGTTAAAAAAAAGGAAGAGACCGTAAAAAAAGTGTGTCTAGTAAAACTTCCCTCTCCTAGTCAGGAGAGGGCTGGGTGAGGTTGTTTTAGTTAATTGCTCAATCATTTATTTATTACCTCATCCTTGTTCCTTCTCCCGAACAGGAGAAGGAGACGAGTTAAAATACCTATTCAGACACAATTTGCATTACAGTCTCAAAAGGAACTAGTATGACAGAACGAAAAATCTTAGGATTATTATAAAAAAATAGTGATAACTTAATGATAATGCACAGCATGAAGGGTAGTATTTCATAGAACCCAGATACAATTTATTATACAATCTCAATTTATATTCATAATCTACTGACTGTCGATTAAGTAGATTAGATAAGCGGTGGCCATATTCTGAATAATGAGCAATGGGATTCCCAGCAAGAAATACCACTTCCTCGTCTTGTGTCGGACCGCAAACATCCCAGCGTAAACACCGATGGCGCCAAAGGCGGAGGCCATGAAGAAAAGCATACCCTCTGAGATTCGGCTAGCGCCAGGTCGCTCCGATTTCATCTTGTCCGTCAGCATCATCACAAAAGCTACTAAATTAATGATTAGCAAAATAACAATGATGGTGAGTAATTGATTATTGATAGGCATAATTAGGAATATATAAAGATATAAAGATATAAATATAGAAATCAATACAAATACTAATTTTATCTCGTAACTTGGAACTCGTAACTCGTAACAACGAATTAATTTCTAGTTTTACTTATAAGGAATAGCGTTACCTGCCTGCCGGCAGGCAGGTGAGTTACCCGCCCGAACGACTGACATCGTTCAGTCGGGCGGGTGAGTTATAAGTTTTTTACTACCAGACCCCGAGCTTTCATTAAAACAATAATAAGCTAAATGTCTCACATCCATCGCTAACGTAAACGGCGACGGAGGACGCTGAAGCGAGGATAAAGTTGATCAACTTCCAACTTAACCTGACTAGCCTCGCCCGCTCCACCATGAGCCTCGCTAAGGACTGTATTGTCTTTGAGTGCCAAGATCTTAGTAGCTTGAAAAGTAGTGACTTGATAAGTAGGACTGAGCAGTTCAACGGTATCACCTGCCAACAAGGCATTGTGCACATCAATAATGAGATCGAAGCTACCAGCGTCGTTAGGACGACAGTCGATGACTTGACCACAAAATTCCCAATCAGGTACAAAATTAACACCAGTTAAATTTTGAAAATGTTCAGTGCCACGAAACATAAAGCCCTCGGTATAACCACGATGCCGTAACTTGGTAATTAATTCTTGATAGAGATATTCTAATTCTTGACTAATCTCCGCCTCACTGTGGACATCATCACAAATATAATCAATGGCTCGGCGATAAGCGCCAATAACATTAGCTAGATAATAGGCGCTCTTGGCTCGGCCTTCTATTTTCAGAGACGACACGCCACTGGCAATGATTTCCGGCAAGCGTTTCAATAGACACAAATCCTGAGAATTTAAAATGTAAGAACCGTGCTGATCCTCACCCAAGATGAAACTCTGCTCATGACCCAAGGGTTGAATCTGATATTCCCAACGACAGGGCTGAGTGCAATCACCTTGATTAGCACTGCGTCCATTCAATTGATCTGACAGGAAACAACGACCTGAATACGAGGAGCAGAGAGCGCCGTGGGCAAAAACTTCTATTTCCAAATCCCCCACCCGAGAAATAATTTCAGTAATTTCTGCTAAGCTTAATTCTCGTGATAAAACAATACGTTGAAAGCCTAGTGATTTCCAAACTAGCGCCGATTGCCAATTAGTACAATTAGCCTGAGTACTCAGACTCATCTTAACACCAGGCCAGACGCTTTGAACCAGACCAGCAACACCAGGATCAGAGATGAATAAAGCGTCAGGTCCTAATTCCTTTAATTTCAAAACGTGCTCAGTTAGACCTGACAGATCTTTATTATGCGCCAAGATGTTAAGAGTGACATAAGCACGCTTGCCTTGCTCATGAGCCAAGCTAATCCCCTGTTCTAATTCAGTCCAACCGAAATCATTAATACGGACACGGAGAGAGAAATCAGGCAAGCCGAAATAAACCGCATCAGCGCCGAAGGCCAAAGCAGTTTGGAGTTTATTGATATTGCCAGCCGGAGCTAATAACTCCGGTTTTTTTATTTTAGTCATAGACTATGTGTAGAATTTGAAAGCATTGTTTATCCAGCTCCATGTGTTTTAAAAGAGGCGGACCCCCCGATGTCCACTCGCCTCGCTTAAGTTATGGCGAAGCGGGTCGGGGTGATAATTTTATCTAGATTTTCTTTTTCTGCTTCAGCACGACAATGCCGAAGACAATCTGGCTATTTTGCTAGATAAATTTTCGCCACGCGTCGTAACTCAGCCAAAATAATTATTAATTCCTTTAAGGACATATTATTTTGGCTTCAGACAGACGACGCGAGCTGGCTCAATTTATCTGTAAAATAGAAACGATTTCTTAAGGATTGTCTTAGCTAAAGCAGGGTAATATTTATTAGTTATTTTTAAACAGATGTAAATAACGCTATCTTATCTTACAACTTATATTTTACTACTTCAATATTACTCATTTACCAATAAAAGACAAGAGATGAATAGTTATACAAAAACCGTCCTGATTACTCAGGACGGTTTAGATTGCTCAATTAGTTCGGACTTAGAATTGACCCATGTGGCCCATTCCCATACCTCTACCCATACCCTTACCTTTTCCCATCATCATACCATGCTCCTGACCTTCCAAACCTAAATCCTTCATAATGACTCCAGCTTGTTTTCTAAGATTATAGGCCTCAACATATTTGGCGAAATTACTAGCATTAATCTTGGTCAACAAAGGACAGTCAGGATTAATGGCCTTCTTGGCAATCACCCAAGCATTGTAGTCCTTAGCTTCCAAGGCCTTGGTAACTGCATCAAACTTCGCCTGCCAAGCGCTTCGATCAGCCTCTGTCAAATTTTTATGCATGGCTATCTTAGCCTTAGCATTACCAAATTCATTGCCATTGCCATTACGTGCAGCCAGAGCGGAAGTACCGAAGACGGCACTAGCCATCACGGCTAATCCTAATACGCCCAATACCAAATAGTTTTTTTTCATATTTTTTAGTCGCCTCCTGTCATTAGATCAATCTGACAATGAGAGCGTTTAATAATAAATCACAGCTATGACAAGCCTTATTGCCTGCTCCCTCTACTACGCCTGCTGATAGAATTTCTTCAAGGCCAGCTAATCGGCAACTTGACCAATATTTATTAACACCTTATATTTACTATAGTTCTTAGAAAATAATATTTCATAAATACAGCGGAGGTTTAATCATGAGTATCGATCAGAAAAAATTATTAGATTTCGTCAAAAGTGTTGAAGGCACCATGATGGAAGGTTTTTTAGAAGCTCTGATTAACAATGGTGCTACTGGAAAGTCCGCTCCATGCGTCACTAGCCCAGAAGATCCTATTAGCGATCAAGACCTACCATTAGGTCGAATGAATCATAGCGAGATAAGTCTCTACGCCCAAGCGGAGACTATCGCCATAGCCATGGATGACTTCGTTAATGAATTGAATCTGAATTTAGAAAACATTAATCGCCCAATTGTTCGCGAAGCTTTTATTCAGGAATTTTTTTATCAATTATCAATTATGGATCTGATGATGAGCTTGGCTGAAAATTTCATGTGGCTCTCAATTTACCAGCGATTTCATCACCCTCACATTGAATTAAGGGTAGGATTTGAACTGGTGGCCTGTCAGGCTCCAAGCGAAGAAAGTCTACTAGAAGCAGATTCAATCATCGAAAAAATTCCTATTCAAATTAACAAGCGACTCCCATTTATTAATTATAGCAGTGCTATTAATTAAACCTCAGTCCAATTTAAACCCGTCATCAGATGGGTTTTTTGTTTTGTAAAATAATTATATCCCTAGGTATAAAAAAACGGTCTTGAATTATTTCAAAACCGCTAACACTTAATACGACGAAATTATTTCATCGCCAATTATTGATTATAGCTCAATGACTGAGCTTACTGTGCTTTTTGTAATGTATCCTACGAGCACTGCCCAACACATACACAGACAAGGCTTTAGGTAAATCCGCTTTAAATAATTTCTCCTGAATAGCAGTCATTTTCTCATCGCTTATGAATTGACTTAAGTTACGTTCATAGGCAACTTTGTCCAATAACTGTGTTTCCAAAAAATCTTTCGCAGTTCGCCAGATGTCATCGTCTTTGACTTGAGAGTTCTCCATTAAACAAAGCAGGCAATCCGACAAACATTCCAAGAACCAAACCGAATGAGCGTAGTCATATTCAACTTCATCCAAAAAAGAACTGATTTTATTTTGGCCAACTCTTGGTTCCGGCAATTGTCTCTGCAGGAAGTCAAAAGCCTTAAACCAAATCAAATCCGTCTTCATTTCCAACGAACAACTTAATTCCGGCACCTTGATAGCCTGGGCACCACGGCCACCCTTGAAGGTAAACACCACATCATGCCCACTAATTTGTTGAGCAAAATCCGCTACAGCCTTTTCAGCTTCATTCCCTTGACCGTAAATAGCCGTCCAATGTTTACCATTATGAATATTGCTCTCTTCGATTGTAGCTCGATAACCAACCAGTCCATCAAGGTCATCAATTTTCAATATTTCTAATGGCAAATTGTGCTCTCTCACAAATAACAAAAAATCCATTTAATCCCCCAAGATAAATTATTAAACAACAATAGTATTAATTAAACATAAGCGCCTTCATTAGTCAATATCGCTTAGGGCCAAGACCCTATTAATCCCGCCTGAGCGTTGAAAATCGATATAATAAAGGGTTTTAAAGCACTTGACATTATATGCTATCTATGCTATACTACATATCATTGAACTTTCACAAATTATAGGATTTAACATGTCTCAAGATTATTATCTCATCGCTTGCCTAGTTATTATGGTCTTAAATTCCATTGTTTACTACCTAGCCACAGTTGCTAAAAAAAGACAAATTGGACTCATGCTTTTTGGCGGAACGCTCAGCATCTTCAGTGTTATAGCCATAGCCATATTCACCGTTCAAATTCCCTTAATTGCAACTTATTTGCAATCAACAGGATTGGGTGAAGCTAAACTCGATACTTTTATTTGGATATTTGTTGTCTATGCTATCATTAGCATCGTAGGCTCAATAATCTCAATGAGCTTGGCGGCAAAGTGTCCAGATCAGAAATTGGCCAATGAATATGTATATGCAAAAGATTACAGTCATAATTTAAAATTAGCAAAACGCTGGTTATTAATTGTTATGATCTTTAACTTTTTTGCTTTGATGGCTACTGCTTACTTCTACTTATAAGCGAACTGATTAAACCCCAAATACGACCCCGAATTTTATCAAAAAATTCGGGGTTTTTAATATCCAAGAATTTCATTTTAAAAAAAACCGTCCTGATATCCATCAGGGCGGTTATTACCATTAGCTTACTCGAGAGATTAAATCTGGATCAAATGACTGGAGTTGAAGACTGCAACCATTTCGCTTGGATTAATATTATTGACTACTCCTTTAAAAACCCAGTAGCCATCTTTGTCTAAAATCACTTCAACTTGATACAGATTATTAATCATTTGATAGAACAAACCGTCCTGACGAAAATATATTTTAGCTTTCAATGTGTCCTGTGAAGCAATCTCTTGAATTTTTGCCAGTCCCCTGATTGCCACATAGTGCTGGTCCCTAATCCTCAGCAACAATGCCTTACTTTTCGTCTGATACAATCCTTGTCGACACAAGGCCTCTTCTAGTATGGCTGATGACTCCTGAGCAACGGATTTAGTCACATTCGATTCATTAGCAATTGATACTGGCTTAGCCGGTTGACCTGAAAGATTAGCCTGAACTAGATCTAGAACCTCATCAATTAAACTAAAATCACTTAAGTTGCCCGAGTCCTGGTCTGCAATCAGGTCTAACACTTCATCTGTGCCATAGAGATTGATAAGCTTGGTTAGTCTGGTTCTCAATCTAGGTGATTGATCAATGGCTCCAAGTAGCGTTACTTCGTCCCGGTCTGCTTGACCTGAAATCCGATCGGTTTCGTTATGATAAATCACGAAATCGACTAGCTTATTCATCAGTTTTTCTAGTAATTTAATCATTCCTACCACCTTTTAATTTAAAAAGAACTTTATTTGTTAGTAATAATAAATGGTATTAACCCCAGGGCAGAACCCTGGACCCAACCGCTGTCGCGGATAAGTTTCGCAGCATAGCTGCAGGGTATAAAACCCTGTAGTGCCTGCGTCGCTCGAAAGATAAAGTGTTTCACACTTTCTCTTCACTCGCTATCCTCGGCAATAAATATCAATAACACCGCTAGCGAAATATGTCAAGTCAATTTGGTAATGTGCACACACATATGGCGGTTTTCCCAAGGTTATGCGAAAATTGGCTGATATGTGCACAAAATTACCAATAACCGCTCTGGAAGAGCGGTTGAGATGGGTTTTACCCATTATCAATA
>Ga0172379_10005594_pt1 | contig 17460 bp, 24 predicted proteins | sample GrowelOW334metaG_FD_119756 | JGI IMG/M metagenome (GOLD analysis project Ga0172379, IMG submission 119756) | Groundwater microbial communities from an aquifer near a municipal landfill in Southern Ontario, Canada - Groundwater well OW334 metaG | ecosystem: Environmental > Aquatic > Deep... | reverse complement strand
TCCGAACTACAAGAGCTCAGTATCCAGGATTTACATCACTCCAGAAATAAGGATTCTCTTCTCCATAATATGGTTCCCCTGCACATTGGATTAGTGTTGCTGGGTCTACGGAAGTAAGATTGTTTTTAGCTGCAAATGCTGCTATTTCACCAAGCTGACGCACCACAAGCTTAAGGTCATCAACCTCAATACCGTTTATGGGGCGTAGCGCGTCAGATTTATATAGATTCGCTGCTGTTGGGCTCAACTGAACACCAAGAGTGTAATGGTAGATATTAGAACTTATCTTGTACCCTTTTGTTAAATCTCCTTCAGCTCTACATATAATGAGCTTTCTGCTGATATCATTTGGAAATGCCAAGGGGAGTAGGTTCCCATCAAAAAGCTCCATTGACGGTGCTACTAGGCCCGTCGCGATAGCAACCTTTTCAATATCAAATATATTTGCTGTATGCATCGACGTCCTGATTGGCTTGATGTCTGAACCTTCATTGAGCCATTCATGAGATTGTTCGGCATTAATGTCTGTCGTATTTGTAATGGCTCGCTCGGCCAAGCCAGACATAACAATCTCAAGTGCGTGTTGTCGTCGTAATGGCTCGAGCATTGCTGTTTCAGCATTAAACTGTTCATTTGATAGAGCCAAAGACCGCTCGTTGGTGTATCTCATCTGTTAATCATGGTATATTCCAAGCCCTTATGCAACCATAAACAAAAACAAAAAACCTTTGCTAGATCAGAGTCCAATTACATCCCCTTAATAGACTATTACCGAACTAGCCATCAACTTGTTGACCGAGAGTATCTGTCCAGCTTTCTTGAACATGTCCCTCTCGCTTAAGTTTGCAGGCTGCTAGTGCCGCTCCAAGTACAAATGCTGGCTCTTCGGTGTAGCCAGATGGTTTCCCAGGAATGAATTCTTCGCTGTCAGCTGGCGGCATTTCAACTTCGCTAACGTCAAGTAAATAACTGAGCCTAAGTCCTCCAAAAAATTGAGGTAAGGCCTGTCCCTCAAAGCGCACATCTCTAGTGCCATCAAGCCCTAATAGGTAACCTTGTTGAAAAGACTTTAGATCATCTTCAGTTTGGATGACCGTTTCGACAACTTCTAGCATTTCGTTGTTAAGTGCCATGCTACTCCAATCGTATTAATTAGAGTTAAGTTTAATTACCGCTTTGTTACATTGCAAGCATAACCAAAACAAAAACCTCCGTCGAAACAGAGGTCAAAATGCTTATGGCTCCACCTAGTAGACTAAATTCGGACTAATTTGGTTTACAACTAAAGTCGTACATACCGTCACCAAGCACTGACTTAGTTGTTCCGCTTGGACACTTGGTACTTATCCAATTGAGAGGCCCTATGTTTTGATAGCCGAGCACTAAAGAAAGCAGCAAAATAGCAGTTAAGACCAGTACTGTTTTTTTTAGTGCGGCTAAGATTGTTCATGCTTATATCATACCAAAACATAAGCACTCTGCTTTACCAAAGTGCTTACGCTTGGCTTCCACTAATATACGACTTCCGAACTAAGAACTCTGCACACCTATCGTCATGCTGATGTCTCCAATTGCAATTCGTTGTGGAATACCACCAAGGATAATGGTTTGGCTTTCGTCTTTAACATCGAGCTCTGCATTTACGGCATCTGTTAAAGCCCAGTCGTCTACAAGCGCAGTAGGTGCACTTTCACTTTTTGTGACTGCTTCACGAGCAGCACGTAAAGCATCGAATAGTACTTTGGCGTCGCGGTGAGCTTGAGTGAAATATGAGATTATAAGCTTTTCAGCCTGAATATCTACATATGGGTCAGGTACATCAAGTACAATGCGGTCTATCTTGCCCCAGTAATGTGCTGTCGTTTGATTTTGCTCGTCAGTCTTCATGTTAATCATAATTTGAGGGTAATCTCTGAACAGGTTCAGGGATTCAGCCTGGTTTAGTATGTGTAGCTCGTGGTCGAAATCGGTCATTCATAAAATTTTGCATCGATGTCCCACTATTTGCAAGCATAACCAAAACAAAAGCACTCTGCTTACGCAAAGTGCTTATGATTGGCTCCCCCTAAAGATGATTTCCAAACTAGATCAGCACCCTTAGCGGGCATACTTCGGGACTCTGACAGCAATAATTCGGATTATAGTTTTAATATTCAAAATCTGTTGACTTTAGAAGTGTATGCCATACAATCTTGATTGAATTACTCAATATATTAAAGTGGTGGGAGACCAAGCACGCACGTGATAAACACAAGCCCTGAGCTGTTAGTAGTTGTACCGTATCACAATAGACAAGAAACTATCCAAAGAACAACAGACAGTATTCTGTCACAAACATACGGTAACTTTGTGCTCCTTATCATGGATGATGCCAGTGATGTTCCTGCAAGAGACGTAGTAACCTCAGACCCGCGGATAAAGTTTTTTGAAATGGAAGAGAACGTCGGGCGTTATTTTATCGACGCAGTCGCATCAAGGGCAAATCCCTACAGATATTACATGCCTCATGACTCTGATGATGAGTCAGTGCCTGAGCGAGTAGAGATATTGAAGGATAGGATGGACTCTTGCGACGACCTAGATGCAGTGTTTAATCTAGAACACCGGGTCGGTCTTGATGGAACACGTACCACGATGCCACTTGGGTCATTTCACACACCTTTTAGTAGGGAAAGAATGACTCATCGCGCCCACCATAGCGCGCTATACAAAAATGAAGTATTGCTGAGCACTGGTGGTTATCACCCAGGATTTCGAGTAAGCTATGATACATTTATGGTCAACGTGCTTAAGATGACGGCAAAGATAGACATCGTTGAAGCACCACTCTATATTCGATATAAAATGGAGGATAGTTTGACGGTATCGCCAACAACCGGCTTAGATAGCCCATACCGTGCACAGGTTCGTGAACAATTAATGGTCTTGTATCGTGAGTGCCTGGATTGTCCTAGCCAGGCAAAAACAATCATTGAAGGAAGCATTGCTCAAAAAACTAGAGCCCGAATGATCTCCGAGATAATTAGACTGAAAAAAGAGATGAACTGGTTTTAACTTAGAATTAGCCTGAAACAGATAGTATCAACACTAAACAAACAAAGCCCTTCTCTTCTATAGCCTCCACCAATAAATAGACGACCTCCGAACTAAGAATTAAAAAACACTGTTCACTTCTTCTTGAACTGCCTCGAAAAGATACTGCTCAAAGTCGGTTCCGATGACTTCAACTGGCGTACGACCATCTAAATAACCGTTGCTAGTAGTCCACCACATAGCAGCTTCCCAGGGTCTCATGTCATCTGTTAACAATACTTTGTTAATTTCTTGTAAGATGGGAATTGGTTGTTTGCTGAGGATATCAAATTGAAATGCCGGATATATCTCGTCTCCGTGGTCAGCTACAGAAATCACATTTTCAGTCTCAACCTGCCCTCTTGTATAAAAGCCACCTTCTAGCACGTACTTTCTTAGCTCGGTAACGCTTTGTGTGTTTTCCGAAGGATTATCATATCCAAATAGCGCAAGCAGTGAGGCATCTGCTCCCAATTCAATCCGCTTAGTCACTTCATCTGATGGACCATTCATCATTTCCATAAGTTCATCCTCCAATATACCTTAGTGTTTCACTTGAATTAGAAATCCGCAAGCATGACTAAAACAATAACACTCTGCTCCCACTAATATACGACTTCCTAACTGGAACGATGTCTAGGCAAGCAAATACAGCTAACTCGTACAGTGTAAATATTAAGGTATTTCAAGGGCTATTAAGAATTCCCCAGACGCACCTCTCCTGAGTTCTTCTATGAATATACTATAATCCTCTGCGCCAGGATGGTTTTTGTGAAGCTGCGATTCTATCACCTTATCTTGTGATACATATGAATTACTGTTAATTCCATCTAAATTAGGGTGCATCCTGGTATTAGTTCTCAGTGCGTGTAATGCAGCGTTGTAGCGATACTCCCTTTCTAATGCTCCTAGGTCTGAAGTAGTGTCTGACTTAATGTATTCAAATTGTACAAGCGAGCCCCCTATCTTTCCCAAGAAAGGCTTACTGTATGATTCCCATACAACAGGAGCTGGAGATTCTGTATCCTCGGCCCAAGCAACCCTAGATACATTGATTGCTAAGTTACCAATTTTACTTGAAACAGGAGGAGGACATAGCTCTAATAGTTTTTTATCGAGTTTCTTTACTTCCCTCCAAAAACCTTGGGGTGGACGATACTTATTCATTAATAATTATTATAAAACTATTTTGTGTAAGACAAAAACCTCTGTCAAAACAACAGAGGTCAAGATGCTTATGGCCCCCCTAATAAACGACTTCCGAACAAAAAGAACAGGCCAATGGGTTCATATTCGCAAATCAGAAATCCATAAAAGACATTGCCGTCGGAATGACATGTACACGAGCGTTAGTCCAACGGCAAACATCAACTTCCTCTGGACCATATTGGATGTAGATAGCTTTCGTCTCAACAAATTCTGGGATGCCACCCTCAATATCGAGTAATTCAGGCTCGGCTCGATGCGCGACAAAAAAACCAATACCTTTTGCAATTCGTTCCATGTCTGTTGAAATGAGCGCCGTGTCTTCGTAAACAAGATCACCGTATTCAGGTGCTTCTAGGCGTTCGTACAATGAGGTACCTATACAAGTCCGGCGTAGTAAGGATGCATTGATAGCTAACAGCTTCCTTAATCTTATCGATTCATCATCTAGCTGCAGTATGTTTCTGTCAAAACCCTCGTATTGCCCGTAAGTCATTTACGTAATATTGAACTGAAGAAATTGTTTTGGCAAGCATAACCAAAACAAAAAACACTCTGCTTTCACAAAGTGCTTATAATGGGCTCCCTCTAGTGGATGAGATTCGAACTCTTTCAAGTACGAAACTGCTTCTAACGAAATAATTTATAATTTCTGATCGCCAAAAATATTATCGGGCGAAACATTGAACTCAAACAATTTCATTTCACCTGTATATTCGTACTCTCCTCCTGCAGGAATGACGAATAAATCATTTTCTTGAACATGATGCTCAACCTCTTCAAGTATAAATGTTCCTGTTCCTGAGACTACATAGTAAGCCCTAGTATTGCCCTCGAGTATTCTTTTCCTTGGATGATGTCCATGCACTTCAACCAAAAGTGCGTTAAATCCCTGCCCTGAATCACCCTCTACATACACGTTTCCTGAGAATCCTTCGTTATCAAAACGAAATGTTTCGTTGAGTGAAATCTTTTCTGACATGAGGTTAGTATAACAAAACATAAACACTCTGCTCTCGCAAAGTGCTTATGTTTGGCTCCCACTAATAAACGACTTCCGAACTTATTCGGCAGACACTGCTGTCGCACCAAGAAGCTCTATTAGCTCTATAGTAGATCCAATTAATTCTTCTTTTGCTCCTTCAACGCAGTCTTTAACTGTTCCTGCATAAATTGAAGTTGCCTCTTCCGTGCTACCTAGTAATTGAACGCCAAACGTGCCATCTGACCCGCCTTGATTGCTCTCTGCGTCTTGCAAAATGCCGTAAGTAAGATAGTTTGTAACAACTTCAGGGACAAGATTTATGGGGGGCTTAATAGACACTATAACTCCAGTGTCATCAGCCTCTCTGTTGTGATGGAATATTCCTACTTCACGAGCAGATACTTTATACATAAGTACATTTTAACACTATTTTATTAATGTGTCAATATTCTAAACCGTTGGTAAAGTCTGATTTTAAAACAAAAACACTCTGCTCTCGCAAAAAAGGGCCAGATAGTGCACTTCTGTACCTGTCCTCGGAGTGAACTCCTGTGGGCAGGTTTGAAGACCGAACTTGGCGACCTACAATCTTGCTAAAGCAAGCTTGGGTCACAAGTCCGGATCTGGGTCAGGAACAAATAAAAATACCCACACAAGGTGGGCACTTTTATTTGGCTCCCACTAATAAACGACTTCCGAACCGGTGATTGATTTTTTGTTTAGAGGTCTAACGTATTAGTAGTCTTGTGTGTGTAGAGGCGTTATTCTTCGTAGCCACGAAGCCATACTGCTCACTGCACCTATTTCGAGTGGTGTCTGGTGTCCGAACATTCCAGTGAATTTAATGAAACCTAGTTCGTCACGGTCGATTGTCGCCCGCACCTCAGGAATCGTATGGACGTAATCATCTGTGGTACAAAAGGCCGTAGATAAGCGACCTAACAGCTTGCCATCTTTAATCATTTCTTCTTCGTCTTTAGTGTCGGAGTAGAAAAGATCTACATCCTTTAGGCCATGCTTGCCTCTAACGAATGTTACATCTAATCCAACAGCACATTCGGCGAGTTCATCTGCACTAAACATGCTAATCTGGTCATTGTCATCACCACATAATTGAGTGAACTTTTCATCAGCATCCCAGTCGCCATCCATTATGTCCAGATTGGTAAGTCGTACTGTTACTTCAGTTGTTACATTTTTTTCATCTGAATAGAAGGCAAAATAACCTATTCTCTCACCAGGGTTTGAGCGTTCTTCACGCCATAATCCTAATTCCTCTACTTGTGGAATTAATTGATCTACCACTAAAATACCTGCAAGTCTCTCGACTTCAGCATCAGCTATAATCTCAGGTTGTAATCTTTCGTTTGTCATACAGTTATCTCTTAAAATCAAACATATAATACTATAGATAGTGTATATTGTCAATGTTAAACAATTACTCCTTCGTCTTCGCCGTTAAATAAACAAAACCTCTGCTTTCACAGAGGTCATAATGCTTATGGCTCCCACTAATAAACGACTTCCGAACTAATTCTACTTTTGCTTATCCTGCCGACGCCACATAGCTAAAACAAAGGGTAAAGCCAGTAGTCCGATTACGGAGCCGACTAGCAAGACCACGGTTAATATTCTAATGAGTATGGTCTTGGGGTTGCTTTGGTTTGCCCTTGAAGCGGTACGTTGAATTAGCCATTCTTTTGCCCTGGCTATTTGCTGAGTATCTTCTGGGCCACCATTCCAGCCTGTTATCTCAGATTTTCCAAGTAATGGAGCAATCAGATTCTTAACTTCTTCAGAAACGATTAACTTATCTCCATACACTGCTACAGGGTCTACACCAGGCTTTGCGTCAATCACCTTAAGCCAATGGAATTTTGTATTCGCAAGCAGCTTGTCTGCATCTGCTTCAAAGACTCCTTCTGGGTCAAGAGTAATATCAACCTTGTCAGTAACGAGAGTTTTATCAGTAGCTTTTTGTAACACTTTAAAGAGCTCATCTGAAATCACTATTTCAGGATGGGCGGTAAATACATTACCTGGCCACCATTGAATCTCGCAAGCCAGCTTTGTGATAACTGAACGCCTTAGTTCTTCATCAACCTTTGTTTCAATGCCATCCCCCCAGGTGCCTGCTGGTTCGGGAAAAATAGTAAAAAAGCTTGAATTCATAGAGATACTATATCAAACAAAACAAAAACCCCTGCTTTGACAGAGGTCAAAATGCTTATGGCTCCCACTAATAAACGACTTCTAGCTAATAGGCCTTAACCGCAATGATTGAAGATAGTGTGCCACTATAACCAAGACGGCTTCTTACAGTTTAATGCAATTATCAACCGCTATTTGCGCAAGAGCGCTCATTGCATTTTCGGGTGCCGTGGCGCCGAGAGCAAGCATACCACGTGTTCTATCATTTACGTCCAGTTCACCTGATCGATTTGTACATGTAAGGTAGAGAGCATAATCTCTATTCCCGGAATACTGAATAGTCTCCTGATAGGTCCAGTCACCGTTTGAAATTACTTCTATGCCGGGAGGATGGCTTGAGAGCGCTGACGCGCGTGGAACGAAATGTTCTGATGAGTATGATACTCCAGCCTGTACGCGTCGTGTTCCAGATCCAAATAGGGAATGTCTCACAGTCTCTACATAATGAGGTGATGCCCCAGGGAATTTACATCTTTCAGCAGCTTCCAGAAATTCTTGAACTACTGAATTCATAATACCAAGTGTTTTTTGTTGGTATTCACGTACATCATTCTGCCATTTATCACTAAATTCGCGGTGCTTAGTTCGTTCGACATTATCACGTAATCGTGCATCAACGTGACTTTTCCAATCCATATAATCTCCTTATGAAGAACTTGTAGAATAACAAATCAAATACTCGTTAGCTATTACATTTAATCACCGTGTTGCTGTTTCGCCATTTTTATACCATGCATGATATTTAGGGGGTGAGGCAGTGCACTGCTGTAGCCTTTCTCGGAATGTTTTCCTGCGGACGAGCTGGATGACCGAACCTGCGACCTTGCCCCGACTTTGTCGTGGCGGTCCCGGATTCGGATCTCGTCTCAAAGCCAAATAAAAAGCCCCATTTTCATGGGACTCTTTATTTGGTTCCCTCTAGTAGATACATTGCGAATGGTTAGTACAGACTATGATGAGCGTAGAGTAAACGAAATAAAGGAAATACTTTACGCCGTATGATAACAGATTTACCAGAGTTTGAGCCATTAGAACCTATTGATTTGAACTTAGAACCATTGAGTTTAGATTATGAAGCTGTAATGTTTGAGCTTGAACCACTGCCACAAATTGAATTACCAGAGTATGAACCATTTGAGTTTGAACCCTACGAAATGGAATTACCTACGCTTGATTTTCAGATTGAGCAGTTAGAGTTAGACTGATTTCTTGAGCTTCTGGTCTGATGATGTCAGGTAGCTCATCTACCGAGTAATACCGGTGGTCAAGGCTATCCTTGTCAGTTCCGTAATTTTTGCCATTACCAATCTTTTTAGCAAACTCCTCAATGGGCATAACTTGCTTGTTGGGCGTAGTTGTCTTAGTTACTGATGTAAATGTGCCATCTGGTCGCTTGATAATATAATCTTGCTTGAACTGAATACCTTTTCCTAGCTTGATATTTTCCTTATGAGCAAAGAACACACCAATTACTTGACTGTCTTCTGGCAACGTATCAGGGTATGACAGAATTATAGTGTTCAGGGTTATATACTCATCATCATTGAGCATTTTCAAAGAAGCTTCAAAGCGTTGATTATTTCTAGAAAACCGTTTTATATCATCACTAATAGGGTACGAGTACGCCATTCTTTCAACTAACCAACTTACCTTTTTCAATGATGATTGGTTCGCTTCCGATTGTCTGTACATTCTCGCCATCAATAACTACGGCACTGTCGTCACGCAGTCCGTAAACTTTCCCTTCAAAACTACCGACAGCTTCCAGTAGACTTTCTTTGCGGTTTGGGAAATGAGGCGAGTCAAGGTGTGGCATTACCGACAAGTCAACAAGACCAACATACTGGTCTATATTCCATTTGCTATCTTCGCCGTAAATCAACTTGTAAGCTGCGGCATTGATGCGTTTTCCAACAACCATTGAGCCAGCACTGCTACCAACGTAAACCTTGGTTTCTAATAGTTTAGGCAGTAGCATATCAAAGCCTGTCTTTTGGTACACACTCATAAGGTAATCGGTATCGCCACCGACCACGAAAATCACATCTTTATCAGATAACCGTTCTTCAACTTTTTCTATTGAGAGTGCCAATAGGTCAACAATGTCTATTTCGCCACTAAAGTTACTAGCCACTGAGTTTAGGTTGTCTAATACCCATCGTTTATCGCCTTCTTCAACCGCATAGGCTTCATTGATGATGCCGATTGATATTTGGTCTTGAGGCTTGCCAACTAGCCTTACACACGCTTCAACAGTGTTTGGTGTATGGAAACCTTCCGAACATAGAACTAACTTCATTATGCTAACCCCCTATAACCTTCAATGGCCTTGTCAAGCTCAACGATGAAAGATGGAATATAGTCATCTGGTCGTGCAAGTACGTCCGCTCTAAGCTCGTCAGGCTGCCAGTCCCTAAACTCATCAACCTCAGGGTTGGTTTGTGGCAACTCGTCACTCTTACCTACATATAAATGGGACAATCTTTTTCGTTCCTCGCCGTTATCACCAGGGAAAACATTCAAGAAGCTTTCTATGTGGTGCAAATCCACTTCAATGCCCATTTCTTCAAGTGTTTCACGTTGGGCAGCTTGCTCGTTAGTTTCGTCACTTAGAACACCGCCACAAGCAGAAATATCCCATTTACCTGGATAGTGGTTTTTTGTCAGCGGTCTTAGCTGTATCCAAACTCTACCAAGTGAGTTGAAAACGAATATCAAGACATTTTCGGTTATGTGATTATCACGCTCAGCTAACTCACGAGAAATAGTGTCAACTACCTTACTGTCTTCATTTAGAACATCTATAATTTCGTGCTTACTCATAATGGTTTAGCCATTATCATTTCTAACTAAGTCGGCAATACTCGGTATGCTCTTGGTGTTTTCAGCCTGAAACTGCTCCGCTGTAACTAGGCCTGTCTCAACACCAAGAAAACTAAAGCCAGCACCAATAGCAGCTCGCATATCCTGTAACCCATCGCCAATATAGACAACTTCATCTGGGCGTATTTGCTGCTCGGCTAGCCATTCTATGGCAGGCTCAAAAACTCTTGGGTCAGGCTTATGATATGGCGTGTCGTCGGCGGTTTGAGTATAGTCAAGCAATTCTCTTGGTACTTGGTGCAATGTTAGGTCGTGTTCAAAGCTAAAACGACTTGTCGCAGTGATGTTGCCTATAAGTTTGCCAGCGGCATTGATATGACGTAGTGTCGGTATACTTGCTGTGAATAGCTCCTTTGGAAAGTCTTCGTGAGTAGCAGTGTTATATGCCATAGCCTGCTCTACATCGTCTGTACCATATAGCAAACATACCAACTCTCTCAATGGCTTGCCCCAGTGTTCCGTTATCTCCTCATCAGTTAGTTCTTTGCCGTAGAAAGTTCGTGCTACGTGTTTATGTTGTTCCCATTTAGTACCGATAGTGCCGACGAGCGTATCGTCGTGGTCAAATAGTACAGCTTTAACGTTATCTGCAATGTGCTCGCTCATTTTTGCTCCAAGAACTTTATTACATCTTCTTTTTTATAACGTCGCAGTTTACGCTCGCCAATTCGTATTGGTTTTAGTGTTCCGTTTTTATCCCAGTTTCGTAAGGTATTAGGGTGTACCTTCAGCAGTTTGCTGACTTCACTCAGGGTTAGATACTCAGACAGTTCTTCATTACTCATATAACAATATTGTATAATACTTCACAAGAACGTGGGAGCTGAAGGAAGTAATGAACGATATATTGAAACCAGAATTGATGAAGCTATTAGGCATAACCGATGAAAAGGTTGCTGACAAGGTTTTGTATTACGCAAAGTTAGTCAATGATGGCACAACCACAATGCTCGTGAACACTGACCGCAAGAAGGAAGCTCAGAACCTACTTGATACTTTGAGGATTACTGTCGCTGACTATGACAAATATGTAACTAAGACTAAGGCTGAAATGGACGCATTAGACCGCAAGCTAGTAGATTTCACTAACAATGATAAAAGCTTCGTAATGACCAGTGGGTATCTGTTACGGCTGGCTTCAAAGGCTAAGGAAATCTTTGATGGTTCGCAACCAGCTAAAAAGAACAAGATTTTGCATATGTTACTTGCGAACTGCGCTTTAGACCAAAAAAGGCTTCAACTCAATCTGTTGAAGCCCTTCTCTGGGTTAGTGTCTGACACTAAAAGTACAAATTGGCTCACGACGATAGAGGAAGTTATAACCGTAATCAAGTGTGATCTTGCAAGGTTTTAGGGGTATTTTACTTATCCCAGAACGGACATCGCAATATCCCTAATCATCTTTTTGGATTCATCATCTAACTTCTCAACGAACCAAGCTACAGGCTCCGGGCTGCATTTTGAGTCAAATGATATATTCGCACTTTCGGTTCTGCCGAACGTAATGTACTTATCTTTACGAAAATACATAACGACCGGGCTCGTTTTAGTTTTAGAGTATCCAGGCATGCCATACCACAGCCGTGGGTAAGCATTTTCGCTTACGCTAAGTATGATTTTATGAATTTCCTCTGCATCTGAGCGAAAGTCATCTTTGTAAGTTTGTATTTTTGCCAATACATCGTCGGCACCGGTATGTTCTTTTGCGCTCATAATATGAGTCTCCTTTTAGAGTTAATGGTGACGATCGAGCGCCTATTTAGCAAGTGATCAGTTGCTTACATTGTAACAAGTCAAGCATTCGATGACCATACCCCACAGGCTATGCACTTAACTAAAGCAACCCACTAAGTTATGGCAGTCAGAAGTTAAGTAATTTCAATTCTAGTCTGGGCAACAAAAAGTCAGAACCGAATTAACAGTTCTGACTTCATCTTTTACGGCTTGGCTCCGGGGGCGGGATTCGAACCCGCGACCAATTGATTAACAGTCAACTGCGCTACCACTGCGCTACCCCGGAATAAGGGTTTTTATATATTCTCGCCCATTGCCCGATTTGAGTTGCTTTTCTCTCTTCAGCGCTTCGGAGCGAGTGGCTACTGATTCGCTATAAATCAATACCCATTCGCCACGATATCTTGAGGTGAACCCTTTGTGCACATGTGTATTATGCTCTTCTAGCCGGCGATCAAGATCTTCTGTTTGACCTGTGTAACTTTTGCCCGCTAACCGGTTATAGATTACGTACACAGTGAACATTTGTTAATAATACTGCCTATTGGACAATTGCGCTACCTCCGCTGGCCAGCGGAGCGCTACCCCGGAATATGTGTAATGGAGACAAACCTACGGTTTTTCTCGGGCTGCTCTTTTCCCTAGCTCGGGCGTGAACAACAAAGGGTATTCTACCTGTTAGCCTCTGTTCTGTAAACACTTTTGCCTCGTAAGTGGCTATTTAGGCAGCTTCTAGCTTTGTGACCCGGTTCTCTAATCGTTCTTGTTCTTTGTCGCTGCGAAGTTTTAGCATTTTTACATTATGCTGAACACTGTCGACTTTTAGGCTTTGCATTTTGACATCTGCTTTGATCATTTCCACATCATCACTAATGTGGTCGAGTTTCTCAAGCTTCTTCTGGATCTCTGGTATAGCGGCTGTTTTGCTGTCGACTGCTTCAAGAACACGCTCGAATTGATCGTTCATGTGCTCTACTAAAACGCCTAGTTTTCGTTCGAATTCCTCAAAGTCAGACATATATAAATTGTAGCATGTAGAACATATGATTTTGGTGAAAATAACAATTCTTCTATAGTTCATATTTAGCTCAGATTGCGATCAGGCATGAATGCCCGCTCACCTTCTTTTCTTGATCGCAAGCAAAGAAGCAAAAGAAGCTCGTGCGGCGAAAAAACTAGATTGAGCGTTCAACCAGCCTCTTGTCGCGGAGTCAGAACGACCCATAAAGGGATCGGCCTCGGCTGGCTTTTATATAGAAAAGCCTCGGCATACTGACTCCTTGATTCGACAAGAGGCTGAGTACGCTCATCTGTTTTTCCGATGCACAGCACCAAGAGAACTGTTCCGGCCCGCCGGAACACTATTATTGATTACTCAAGGCCAGGGCCTTGAGTTTCTGCTTGTTGTTCAGGACATCGGCTTTGGCCAGAGAATGGTGGCTAAGAAAACGGGCGTTTTGAAAATGTGGCTGTTTGCAGTCCCCAAAGGACAAGTTCCACATTTTTAGGCCGTTTTACTTGCCGCCAGTCACTGCGACAAAACGCAGTCCATGATCTTTTGCTTCTTTTGCATCCAAGGTAAAAGAAGGTGGTGAAGGCTTTAGCCTTCAGCGCAACTTGAGCTTTGAATAAGAGGGCTAGGCCTGGGTTTTGGTTTGTGTATCGGCATCTATACCATTCATAAGAGCTTCTAAGCGTTGAGCTAACAGATGTGGTGTATTATCTACCTTAATCCAATAATTGGTTACGCCTAGCTTCTTGGTCTCTGCTACCGTGCTGGGATCATCAAAATCTGACAGAATTACTATCATCCCAGAGTATCGCTTTACCCGAAACTCACGCAAGAACTCCATACCCGTGACTTGTGGCAGCAACAAGTCAAGCAATATTATGTCGTAGGCTTTAGTATGGACCATTTCTAGAGCCTGTTTGCCGTCACTTGCAACATCTAACGTGAAGCCATGGCTCCGGAGAGCGTCAACGTACATCGTCTGTACTACCGGATAATCCTCAATATATAGTATTTGCGCCTCATTTTTGTCCATAACTGTACCTCCACATATCCCGTTTAACCTTAATAATTACCTTTGTCCCCTGACCGAGTTTAGACTGCAAAATAAATTGCCCGCCGTGCTGTTCTATAATCATCTTGCTGATGTACAGACCCAGGCCCATGGCATAGTTGTTAATTGCTTCGTAGCTATCCCTACTGGACGTCTCTACCTTGTTGAATGCAGTAAGTATCTCTCGCTGCTGTTTGTCGCTAATACCCTGGCCATGATCTTCTATATCGATTTCAATAGTAGGCACTCGCTTGGCAAATAAACTGATTGTAACCTTGTGGTCCTTGTTGCTGTATTTGAAGGCGTTTTCAACTATATTTTCGAAAGCTAATCTTAGCTGATCTGGGTCGCCGCGCATCGTTATGTCCTCGTTTGGGATGCGTAAATCAAGATCGTCGACACGCTTGTAGGCTACTGCTACGGAGGTAGCGCATTCGGTAATTATGTTAATGAGGTGTACATCGGTCCAATCATCCTTGGCGTTCATGGTTGCTCCATCGGCATCCGCAGTCTTGAGCAAGTTGGTGATCATGGTGTGGATGCGATGGTTTTCGTATTTGAGCTGCCTAACATAACCTTTTTCTTTAGCAGACAACTTAGAGAAGCTCTCCCCTTGTTCTAGCATTTCGACTATCGCAGCTATCACTCCAGATGGGTGGTGTAACTGGTGCCTCAGCAAGGATAATAGCTCGGTGTATGAGTTCTCGCGCTCTTTGGCCTTGTTGCGTTCTGTGTATCCGGACACAATGATAGCCAACAAAAAGAACACAAACGAATAAAATACGGCCGGCAATAATATGTCTTTGAGAGGATAGATTGCTGGATTGTGCTGCTGAAAAAGCACCAGGCTGCCTACATATGACAGTGAGCTTAGTGCTGCCGCAATGTATGCGAATACGGGTACAAATAATATTCCGGTACATAGAATAGGTACGGCAAACAACACGGTAGCGCGACTATCAATTCCACCCTGAAAATACACTACTGCGGCAGCTAGTGAAGCGTCCAGTAATACTTGCGTAATTGCGACTGAGTGGTAGGCAGTGGTTGGTAACTGCCTGGCCCTCAAGACAAGCCACAAAATTGCATTTAGCAGTAGACCGCTCAGAATTAACGAGACTACAAACTTACGATATTGTTGTGTCTCCATCGACGAGGTATAAGAAGTGACAACTGCCACTCCTCCCAGTACAAGCAAATACCACCACCTCAGACGAACAACCCAGCTACTGCGCAAACGTACTTGCTGGCGATACTGTTCATGGGAGTCCAGGATGAATTGACTAAAGCTCATTATGCCTACGCGGTTTTAAGTTACCGCTTATTATCAATCTGGCGGTCAAATATGATTGTATAAATTCTTACACTGCTAACGCTTTTGTTCTAAAATTCACGAGTTCCTGCGAGAGCCCTTGAATATCATAGTCTCTACGACTGTCTTTGGTGAGACTTAATCGCGCTTTCTGCAGCGCGCTTATCGTCACGCGCTTTCAGCGTGTGCCGCTTGTATAGCGCATTCGCGCATATATTCTTGTGGTGTGCTCGGAGCGAGCTCCTGCGCGCGTCCTCGAATATCATAATATTACTATGCCAGTCTCTGACGAGACTTAATCGCGCTTTCTGCAGCGCGCTTATCGTCACGCGCTTTCAGCGTGTGTCGCTTGTCATAGTTCTTTTTGCCGCGGCCGACGCTAATACGGAGCTTTATATAGCGACCTTGGGTTAAGATTTCTGTTGGAATAATCGATTTGCCTTGCTGTTTTTCAGCGATGAGTTCATCTATTTGTTTGCGTCTGGCAAGCAAGCGACGGGCGCGAGTTTGTTCTGACTCGCTGATAGGTATACCAGTTGTTCCGATAATGGCCGCATTGATCAGCCACAACTGATTATCCTTGACGGTGACATAGGCCCCACGGAGCTGTCCGTGCCCGAGCCTAAGGGACTTGGTCTCCCTGCCATTCAGTTCTAGGCCCACAATTAACCCATCACCCAGATCGTAATCATGACGAGCTCGGCGGTTACTAATTGTTTTGGGGGCTTGCTGCTTTTTCTTGGCCATAAGGTATATTGTACCTCAAGGCGACCAGAGTGCTATCCGCTAAAGCCCATTAGTGCATTAACTAGCTTGCGCTGGCGGTTCCTACCGCGTTGCTCTTCCTTCTCGTTTTTCTCAATACGACGGAGTGTTTCCAGGGTTCGTTCGAGTACGCTCGTAGCGTTAATCAGTGCGTGGTGGCCAGTACTTTCCCCGGGAGGACCGTTGGCAAGACGTGGTAGAACTACGTCTGCTGATGTCTCACTGCCTATCCCCTCAATACGCTTGGATCGAATTGATTCGAGTATCAGACTATCGATATCAGTGCCTAGGCTATTTACTACACTCGAAAGAACAAATGTATTACCCTCTGCTGCTTGATCTTCAATGTCAAGCCCAATGGTCGCCTTTTTGGCCTCAGGGATAAAAGAAGTCACTATAGGAATTTTGACGTCAAAATCATCTGCTAGCCATGCGATATGCATGAGCGCACCAAATAGGCGCCCATTATAGGCATCGCTAGTGCCACGGAGTCCCGTGAACAGATCTGCTATCTCTTTACCGCCGACTGCTACATTCTCTGTTTTTGACTCGGTGAAAAACGGAATATTGGTATATTCGCTGCGTGCCCCCGGGACCATCCATACGGACATGTAGGGGTCTTTATCATCAATCCTCGCCACAATGTCTCGGCTACCAGGCACTGCGAACATGCTGGTGTACCCGAGCAGCTTTGAGCTGCCTTCCAGATATATTGCCGGCACCTTGTTCCCAAAGCTGAATGTGTTTACAGGATCCGGGATTACAGTGCTGAAGTGAAGGAAATCTTCGCTACGGCTCTGGAAAACTGTAGGCTCGTCAATATGTGCTAGGACACGGCCAACGAAGCTTCCTACCTCAGCTATTTTAGTATCGATCGTTTCGTCGGAAGGCTTCGGTTCGGTGTGTTCGGCATCAAACTGAATGACTTCTGTGGCCACAGCTTCCCAACCCTCAGTTGGGCCTCTCTGTTCAATCTGCCAACGTTGGTATCTGAGTTCACTTTGATCTGACATGTCCGCTCCTCTTATTAGAACCTATCCTACTTCTGTTACTATCTCCTTGCAAGCATAAGCATATGCAACACTACAGTAAGCATTGCAAAACAATGCAAAGTATGCTATAATAAGTGAAAATATATTTCAAATGGAGAATTCATGGGACAACCAAACGAGATCTACAGCCCAGAAGTGCCTCATGAGGTGAAACATTACCTTAACTTCGGACGAATT
>Ga0172379_10005593_pt1 | contig 17463 bp, 21 predicted proteins | sample GrowelOW334metaG_FD_119756 | JGI IMG/M metagenome (GOLD analysis project Ga0172379, IMG submission 119756) | Groundwater microbial communities from an aquifer near a municipal landfill in Southern Ontario, Canada - Groundwater well OW334 metaG | ecosystem: Environmental > Aquatic > Deep... | reverse complement strand
TCACGGATTTAAATATGCCGAAGATGGACGGCCGCGCTTTCGCTCGGATTTTAAAAGGGGACCCCTCCTACGGCAAAATCACGCTCGTTGTCGTGTCCAGCATTGCCGACGGGGATGCGGAAGCTGAACTGAAAGCCCTGGGCGCCGCCGCGGTCGTGAAGAAGCCGGTATCCCCGGCAAAAATGAGCGCGGCCTTGGGAGGTGTGTCATGACCGAAGACAATGCGGCGATAGTTATTGATTCGGAACGCGCCGCGAATGTGCTGTCTGAAAGCGCCCCGCAGGTCTTCGCCGATATGACCTTTATGGACGCGGTCCCCGTCTCCGTTTCCTGGGGACCGAAAGCCGACACGGTACCGGCTGCACAAGGCGCGGCTCAGCGCGTCCATATCGCCATCGATATGCTCAAACCCTTGTCTTGCCGTTTGGAGCTTGAATTCCCGCGCTCTCTGGGCGATCGCATCAATGAGACTCTGTACGCCGACACAGCCGAGCTCGTGGACGCCGGCGACGATTCAACTCTGGAAATGCTCAACGTGATGGCCGGTTCGTTCCTAAGCACTTATTTCGGATCCGGAACGTCTTTCAAGCTTGAGCTGCCATTCTTTATTTTCGGCGCGTCAGAGGTTTCGGGGCCCGCCATAGCGCGCATAGAACTTGAAGCCGACGGAATCCCGGCGACGCTGACCCTGCGTTCGATCAGATATCGATACTAAATGTTACGACGATCCGAGCTCCCCGCCTGAAGTGTCCGGCGAAAGGCGTTCCTGAAAAGAGGCCGCGCGCTGCCGAAAAGTTCGCTTTGGACGCCTTCCGCGAGAAAACGCACGGAGAGAAAAGAACGGGCGAATTGGGGCGTATTGTCCTTGATGGCGACCAAGAGTTTCTTCCGTACCGAAGGGAGCGACGAAAGCGCTCCGTATACTAGGATTACTTTCGGAAAAAGGGTCATGAAGAGCGTCCCGATGGCGCGGCCCATTTCTGTGGTCGCCTCGATGACCGCGGGGTGGGAAGCTATTTCCTCGCGATTTTTTACGTAATCGATGAACAATCCTTCTTCCTCGGGAAGGTCGGGATATTCCGCTCGGAGCACGGGCGCGAGGCTTCGCAGTGACGATACCGTCTCAAGGCAACCGGATGAGCCGCAAGTGCACGGTTTCGGATTTTCGTTCTGGATCTTGCAATGCCCGATCTCGCATACCCCGCCGATGTTGGAACTGAGCACCTTTCCCGCGTTTGCGTACGCGGCGCCGATTCCGTAGCCCCAATGGACGAGCAAGGTGTCTGTTTTCTTCAGTTCTTCATCCTGGGCGATGATGTACTCCAGCCCCGCGTCCAGCACCCGGCTGAGAGCGAGCGGGGAACCCGTCGCTTTTTCGATATCCTGAAAGGACAATTTACGGAGTGACGGCCAGCGGGCCGTGAATATCCACATTTTTTTATCGGTGTCCATAAAGCCGGGAACACTCAGGCTAATCCCGAGGAACTCCGACTTTTTGGGAAAACGCGACTTGAGGGTAGCCACCGCGTTTTTTAGTTTTTCAAGCAGTTTGCCGTTGGTGTCGTTCGTTTCTATCAGGACTTCCACGCTGGAAAGAACTTCTTCAAAAGCGTTGACGATGGCGGCTCGCAGGGTCCGGGACGTTATATATGCCGAGATGGCGACGAAACGATCCTTTTCGGCGAAGAGCTGAATTTCCGGTCGGCCCTGCCGGATTTCGCCGGTCTCGCGAGCTTCCCGTACCAAGCCGTCGGCAACGAGCTCACTCACCGCGTGCGACACGCTGGTCGGTCTGATTGAGAGGGTTTTTCCCAGGAGAGAACGGGTTGTGCCGGGATCCTTGAGAATGACCTCGAATATCCGGGCCTTTTCCAGGTCCTTCATACGGTATCGGCTCCCCTCGTGGATCAGGCCGATGTCGTTTAGTATGCTGCCGGGAATTTTATACTCGGCTGACGCGACCGCTCTTGCTCGATACATAATAACATATTATGATAAAAAACAAGAAGACGCAAGAGGAGGTGGCCATGTCCGAAGAATCCAAGTTGGCTCTGCTGGGAGGTATGAAGGCCGTTCCTCGTGAAGATGAGTCTCTTTTCCATTGGCCGATAGTGACGCGGGAGGACGAAGAGGCGGTCCTGGACGTGCTCCGGCGGGGAACGATGAGCGGGACGGATATCACGAAACGCTTCGAGGCGGAATATGCCGAATGGATGGGCCTCCCGTACGCGCTCGCGACCTGCAACGGCACTGCCGCGCTCACAGCCGCCTTCTGGGCTTGCGGAGTGGGTGCCGGCGACGAGGTCATCTGCCCTTCTATGACCTACTGGGCGAGCGCGGCGCCCGCGCTGCCGTTGGGCGCGACGGTCAATTTCGCCGACATCGATAGAGAAACACTTTGCATTGATCCTTCGGACATCGAGTCCAGGATAGGAGAGAAGACCCGTGCTATCGTCCTTGTCCATTATGCGGGCCATCCCTGCGATATGGACCGGATACTTCCGATCGCGCGAAAACACGGCGTCGCGGTCATAGAGGACGTATCCCATGCGCAGGGAAGTCTCTATCGGGGGAAGGCTTGCGGCACGATGGGAGACATCTCCGCGATGAGCTTCATGGCCGGCAAGAGCTTTGCCTTAGGCGAAGGCGGCCTCATCGCGACTCGCGAACGGCGCTTGTACGAGCGTTGCGTCGCTTTCGGGCACTACGAAAGGACCGGAGCGCCCACTCGCTTCAATCCAGCCGATAACCAAATCAGCGATCCCTCGTTGCAAAAATTTTCGGGAATAGCCCTAGGGGCCGTGAAACATCGCATGAACCAAACCGTAAGCGCGATGGGCCGAGTGCAATTGAAGCAATATCCGGCCAGGATAACTGAGATCCAAAAAGCGCTGAACCGTTTTTGGGACTGCCTTCACGACGTCCCGGGAATCAGGCCTCATAGGATCGATCCCTCATCGGGCTCTACTATGGGAGGCTGGTACTATCCGCACGGACTGTACCGGGCTGAGGAACTCGGAGGGCTTTCCTGCGATCGCTTCTGCGAGGCCGTGCGGGCGGAGGGGGTCGCTTCTTGTTTCCCCGGCGCGAACAAGCCCCTGCATCTACACCCGTATTTCCATGAGGCCGATATTTTCCGCCAGGGTCGCCCCACCAGCTTGGCTTTCGGACAGCGGGATGTTCGGCAGGGGCGGGGAAGCCTTCCCGTTTCGGAAAAGATAGACGAGCTTTGCTTCACGGTCCCTTGGTTCAAGCGCGACGACGAGGCTGCGATCCGCGGCTACGCTGAAGCATTCAGGAAGGTTGCGACAAGTTGCCGAAATTTAGAGGGTTGAACAGTCCGGACGAAGGCGGGAGCGAATTTGACAATTGGAGGGAATAGGTGTTAACTAATTAATAACATATCATGTTCCTAATAAAGGGGGAATACATGAAGAGACTGGTTTTGAGTTTGGTATGCATTTCGGCGCTGCTCTTTCTTGCCGGGGAATCCGTTTCGGCGGGAGGAAGCGGTGAGACGAGTAAGGGTCCGGTAAAGCTTTCAGTTTGGGGCGGATTCCCCGAAATGGAAGCCTATTATAAATACGCGGCTGAAGAATACAAGAAGGTGAAGCCGAACGTTGAAGTAACGGTCCTGACTCACCCTTTGAGGGAATTCGAGCAAAAATTGTCGGCGACCATCCCGTCGGACACCGCCGCCGACATCATCGAAATCTCAATGTACGCGAACCAGAAATTCATAGAGGCGGGGTTGATCCCTGAACTTCCCGCCAAGGTCAAGGACTTCTTTTCGGTATCCGGCCGGTACAGCGATTTCGCCAAGGCTAATAATACCTATAAGGGAAAGTTCTACGGACTCCCGATTTTCCAGGGACGCACGGCCTTGTTCTGGAATAAGAAAATGTTCCAGGAAGCCGGGCTGTCCGGGCCGCCGAAGACCTTCGCCGAGATGGCGGAGTACGCGAAAAAACTCGCTAAGTATGACGGCGGCGGCACTCTGACCCGCAGCGGCCATAGCCTGCGGATCTCCGGCCAAGGCTCCGGAGTCGCGGAGAAATTCTGGTTCGTGCTTTATCCCATGGGCGGCACGGTCATAGAAGAAGGAAAGGAAAAAGGCAAATACCACGCGGGCTACGCCAACGACGCCGGCCGGAAGGCCTTGAAATATTACATCGACGCCTTGTATGCGGATAAGTGGGACAACCACTCCATGAAGCACGACGCGGACGCCTTCGAGCTCGAGATGACGGCGATGTTCTTCAGGGAATCCTGGGTCATCGGAGACATCGCGAAGAAGGCCCCGAATCTCTCCTACGATACGGCTACGGTTCCGTCCGACTCCCGTTGGGCCCGTATCACGAATCCCGTGAACCTCTACGTGACGAGGAGCAGCAAGAACCAGGAAGCGGCTTGGGATTTCGCCATGTTCCTGAATGATCCCAAGAATCTCCTATGGCTCTTGGACAACGTCGGTTGGCTGCCCGTGCGCCAGGATATCGACCTCAGCCCCGTCATCGCGAAGAAACCGCAAATGAAGGCCTTCGCCCTGAACGACCCGAAATACATGGAATTCGGGTATGTGGGCATCGCGCCCTTCGACGAGATCATGACGAAGCTCGCGGAGCGTCTCGTGTCCGCGTATCTGGATAAGTCGCTCGCCGACAATCCCGCGGCTCTTGCGAAAACGATTGAAGCCGCGGCGAACGAAACGAACGAAATACTCAAAAAGGCGAAATTGTACAGCGAGTGAGCGCGGCTCAAAGTAAGAAGGGCGGCGGCGGATGCCGCCGCCCTTCGCATTTTCACGACAAGGCGGCCGTATGAACCGAATGGAATATAAGAAACGCGTTTTCGCCTACTCCGCCATCCTTCCCGTGCTGGCGATTTTCATTTTCCTCAGGATCATGCCGATTTTTCAGAACTTCCTCTACAGCTTTTTCAACTCCACCGTCGTGAATCCCACCAACGATTTCGCCGGTCTCCAGAACTACATCGATCTGTTTACCGATACGCTCTTTCTTGTTTCTTTGCGGAACACGACCCTCTTCGCGGTCTGCGTAACCGTCTTCAGCGTATCCATCGCGCTATTCCTCGCCCTTCTCCTCTCGGGCAAAACAAGCCTCGGAGGACTATACGAAACGCTGTATTTCCTTCCGGTCATCACGCCGATGGTTCCCGTCGCGGTCGTGTGGAAATGGATCTACGATCCGACCTACGGCCTCCTCAACTATTTCCTATCATGGTTCGGAGTCAAACCTTTAGGTTGGCTCGTGTATCCGGACCTCGCCATCTGGTCCATCATCATCATGAGCGTTTGGAAAGTAATCGGTTATAACATGGTCATTTTTCTCGTCGGCATACGGGAAATCCCGGATTCCTATATTGAGGCAGCGATGATCGACGGGGCGAATCGGCTCCAAATATTCCGGTACGTGATTCTTCCTCTTCTTAAGCCTATTTTCCTCTTCGTGATGGTTATATCGACTATTAACGCGTACAACGTTTTCACTCAAGTATTCATCATGACTTCTGGTCCCCAGGGAGCGCCGGGCAACGCGGTCCGCACTCTTGTCTTCGACATCTACGAGAACGCTTTCCGGTATTTCAAGACCGGCTACGCCGCGGCGGAAGCGGTTATCCTTTTCCTCATCGTCCTCGCCCTCACGGTCGCTCAGCTGAAATCGGGAGGGAAGAAAGAATGAAAGCCCCGAGCGTCATCGCCGCCCAAGTCGGTAAGTATACGGTTCTGAGCATCGGCGTCTTCATCATGGTCCTCCCGTTCATCTGGATGCTCTCCACTTCGTTCAAGCCTTCGGCTGAAATTCTTACCTGGCCGCCCGAATTCATTCCCCGGCACTTCACGATGGAGAACTTCAAGACGGTTTTCGTGACCGCGCCCTTCGTCCGTTTCTTTTTCAACAGTGTCCTCATGGCCGGCGTCTGCACGGTGAGCGTCCTGCTCACTTCGTCGCTCGCCGGGTACGTGTTCGCGAAATTCAAGTTCCCGGGAAGGGACTTCCTTTTCATTCTCGTGCTTGCGACGGCGATGGTTCCCTTTGAGACCTATATGATACCGCTCTACCTCTCCATGGTGAAACTTCACGTCGTCAACACTTTTGCCGGCCTCGTCGCTCCCTACCTGATCATGAGCTACGGCATCTTCTTTATGCGGCAAAACGTCATCGCCACGATCCCCGACGAGATCATCGACGCCTCCCGGATTGACGGGGCGTCGGAACTTACGATTTTCTTGAAGATCATTTTCCCCATGCTCAAAGGCACCGCGGGCGCGCTTTCCATTTTCGCGTTCATGCAGACCTGGGCGGCTTTCATCTGGCCCCTCATTATAACGAGCAGCCGCGACCTGTGGACGATGGAATTGGGGCTCGGAATGTTCCAGTACCGTTTCACCGTGGACCTCGGACCGATCAACGCGGGTTCCATGCTTTCAATCCTTCCTGTTCTTGCCGTGTTCCTTCTCATGCGCCGGAATATCGTTCGGGGCATCACCATGACGGGGCTGAAGGGATGAATGGTTCGCCCATCATGAAAAGAAAAATAATAGATTGCGACGTCATCGCGGGATTTTGGCCGAAAGGGAGGCTTCCCATCGCTCCCGATGAAGTCTCCGCCGCGCTCCTGTCGCACGGGATACGCGAAGCTTGCGTCGTTTCGGCCCGCGGCATTTTCTTTGACCACGCGGCCGGAAACCGGGAGGCTCTTTCCTGGGCCGAGAAATCCCGGACTTCTTCGGTCAAGTTTCATCCAACAGCGACGATCGATCTTCGGCGTTTCCTCGGTTATAAAGAGGAAATCCGGGAAATGTCCCGTTCGGGCATTCGAATCTTTCGGCTTTTTCCAGAATACCAGGGCTGGGACTTTGACCACCCCGGTTTCAGGCGCGTTGCCGCCGTTGTCGCCGAGGAAAACGGGACTCTTTTCGTGAAGGGAAAGCCCGGCAAGATCCTTGCCGCGCTTGGTTCCTGCGACGTATCCCTCCTGATCGGAACCCACTTTTACGACCTTGCCGAAGCCCTTGCTCTCTGGGAAGAAGGCCGGAAGTTCCGCCTTTCAACAACCCTTCTGCACGGCCCCGGCTCCATCGATATCGCCCGGGAACACGGCGGCGAGGACAGCCTGGTCTTCGGAAGCGGAACGCCGATTTCCGCGCCGGGCGCTTCCGTCGCCGTGCTCGAAGCGGCATCGCTTTCCGAAGATGCAAAAGAAAAGGTGCTGAGTCGAACAATGTCCGCGCTTCTTCAGGGAGGGTATCATGGTCGTTGACGCGCACGCGCACTACGGCGAATGGTATTTTCCCGTCAAGAGTCGCGGCGCGGAAGAAATTCGGATTTCCATGCGGAGCCTCGGAATCGACCGGACGCTTTTCTCTTCCAGTTCGGCGATCGTCTACGATTTTCGTGAAGGAAACAAAGAACTTGCGGAGGTGATCGCGCCGGTTGCCGAATTCTACGGATACGTTTCGGTCAACGCCAATTATCTGAGCGAATCGCTCAAGGAAATGGAGACCTACCTTGCCCGGAAGGACGAGAGCCGCTTCGTCGGCGTCAAGGTCCATCCCTCATTGGCGGGGCGCGGCTTCGACTGCGACGAGTGCCTGCGTATCTCCGAAGCCGCGGCGAAATACGACGCCCCCATACTCATTCATACTTTCGGGTCCCCCATTGAGTCTCCGCGCAACGTACTGAAGGCGGCGGAGCAGTTTCCCCAGACTAAATTCATTCTCGCCCACATGGGCGGTTACTCCTGGGAGGACGGTATCGCCGTCGCGTTGCAGAGGAAAAACACCTACCTTGAAATCTGCGGTACTTGCACCGACACGCGGAAGCTCAGGGCGGCGATACAGGCGGTCGGACCCGAGCGAGTCCTTTTCGGCACCGACGCGACCCTTTTCGCCCCGGAGTACGTCTTCGGATCGATCTCCGACATGGGTCTGACGGAAGCCGAACGCTCTCTCGTCATGGGAGAAAACGCCGAGCGGATTTTCGGCTTGAACGCGCGCGAGCGGAGGCAGCGGCACACATGAGCGCCTATCTGAAGAGTTTCGACGAGATACCCTCTTACAGCGATCCCGAGTCTCATAACCAGCTCTGCCGGGATATCCTGCCGAAAGGAATCGTTCCCGGGCTTCTTATCGGCTACGACAAGATCCGCGGCCCCGGAAACAACGGCACCGGACGGCATGAGAACTTCGACCAAGTTTTCGTCGTTCTTTCGGGGAGGGGCTCCCTGATGCGCGGCGAGGAACGGATTCCGGTGCGGGCGCCTTGCGTCGTACATATCCCGCGCAACACGAGCCATGACGTATTCGTCGCCGAAGGCGACGAAATCGAATACGTATACGTCAACCGCTACGACGCCGATTCAAAGGCCTGAAGCCGCTATGCAAGCACCTGCCGATAAGGAATTCTGGACGCGTTTCTGGGAAGAGAACGATGTTTGCCTCTACGGAGCCGAAGCCGGCAGCCGGAACGGCCTGTCTTCCGTGGACGCGCTGCCGGTCAGACCCTCCTTCACGACGCGGAAGCCTCGGGTCCCGGTCCTCATCGAGCTTGGAGAGGACTGGATCATCGATAAAACGGGGTCGGACTACCGGCGCTATATCCTTGATCCCGTATACCAGCGGAACGCGCGGGACGCCTGCGCAAAGATATTGATGGACGATATCGGGTTTCATTTGAAGCCCAAAATCGATACTTCCTCCCTTTTGCACGGGTCGGTATACGGTAACCCCATCGAATACCCGGAAGGGTCGACTCCTTGGCTTGGGCATATCGTTCACGGACCCGAAGATATTCGAAAGCTCATCTTTCGGATGGAACGAACGAATCTTGCCGAGGTGGGGCTCGTGCCGGAATTCGTAGCCCGATACCGCGCTCTAGGGCGCCCGTATCGATGGAGGATACTCCACGACCCGACTTCCGTTCACGGACCCGGTACGATTCTCGGTTTTCTCTGCGGCATCAACGAGTTCGCGCTGCTGTTGTACGACGAACCGGAACTGATGTCGGAATTGATCGCTCTCGTTGTCCGGGTGACCGTGGACTATTCCCGGACGGTCCGTAAGCTGACCGGCGCGCCTCAAACAGGAGTCGGCGTCTTCGACGACGTCGCGGGGCTTGTTTCACCCGACCAATTCCAAAAATATTTCTTTTCCGCGTACCGGACTATTTACGAGGAGCTCGCCCCTGGTTCGGAGGATGACCGGTTCCTGCATAACGACGCGGCTGTTCGCCATTTGTTGCCCCAGCTCCGGGAACTTAGGGTGAACGGCATCAACCCCGACCCGGAAACTCCAGCAGGGGAAATACGAAAGGCGCTCCCGGATGCCGTCATCTACGGTTGCGTCCCGCCTTTTCTTTTGAAGGACGGAACTCCCGAGGAAGTCTTTCAAGCCGCGGTCGCGTCCATTGAAGATGCGGGCGCGGACGGAGGTCTCGTGCTGACTACGGCGGGAAGCATAAACATGGGGACCCCTTACGCGAACCTGGAAGCCCTGTGCCGGGCGGCGGATACCCGCGGGCGATACGACCGATGAGTACGCGTTTCGTCCTGCCTGAACAGCCGGTCGATGAAGATATCCTAGGGAGCAAAGCAGCCATCCACGATCTCGTTTCACGCGGCATGAATACCGTCATCGCGCGTTACGGAAAAAATGAGGGTTACCCCTGGATCGATACCAAATTCAGCACCGTCGACGGGCTGGATTTTCCGGCGGCCGACCCCGAACGCGGTTTGGACGCCGTCTTCTCCTGGATCCAAGGCAGGGGCTTGGAGGCGGTAGCAGAGCATTACGCGTTCATCCCGCCCGATTCCGAGGCGGCGGAAAAATATCGCGCGCTTCTTCGCGGCGTTTCCCGCGCCTTGCGTCTTGCCCGGACCGAGGGTAGTGGACACTTGTATTTCAGCATGGACGCCGCAGGGCGTCCCCGTAGGCCCCGACCGAAAGCAACGGTGTCCACTTTGAGCGATATTTTCTGTTCCCGCGGTCTCTATGCCGCCGCCCGGGCGCTCGGAGACGAGGACGCGGCCGCAGAGGCGGAGCGCTACTGCCTGGAAACTTTTGACGCCGTGATGCGCGGCGACTACCAAAGCGACCAGCAGGCTTTTGATCCGAAAAACCCCGTTCTGCCGATTCCCGGCCGACTGAGTCACGCTCCGTTTATGCTCCTTCTTCCTACCGCGCGCCTGCTTTTACGGGAAACGGAGTCAGGGTGGGCCGAACGCGCTCTCTCTTGTATCCGTCATATCCTTTCTCTGCATGTCGTTGGCGGGGAAACGGGGTCCGATACTACCCGCGGACTCCGGCAAGGGGATTTTATCGAATTCATCGATAACCGGGGGACTCCATTCCGAAGCGACGGCCGCATTCTCTGCGACCCGGGACATGCCCTGGAGTTTGTCGGTCTCGCGGCTGGTTTTCTCCGGACCCTGCGGTTTGAATTCCCCGCTTGGGAACACCGGGAAGAAAGCGAGAAGATATACGGTACGCTGCAAAACATATTCAGAAGAAATTTCGTCAACGGGTACGATGAGGAACACGGCGGTATAGTGAAGCTCTATGATCTGGAAAGCCGCGAGGCAGTCAATCCTGATATGCCTTGGTGGTCGCTTCCGGAAACCATGCGGGCGGCAGTGGAATGTCTGGTCGTCTCTCAATCGGAAGAGGAGCGGGCCTTTTTACGTTCAGCCTACGCCCGTTCCTGGAACGCGCTCACGGGAAACTATCTGACCGAGGCGGGTAAGGGGCTGTGCGTTCAGACCCGCGACGGTACCGGAAAGATATCCGACGCCGTTCCTGCCGTGCCCGACGCCGATCCCTGCTACCACACCGGTCTTTCCCTTCTGGCCTGCCTGAAGCTCATCGATCAAGTATCGATATTGAACGTCACGACGATCCGAGCTCCCGGGGCCGATTCGAATCGCGCTTTGCCGCCGAGTTCTTCAGTTAATAGTTGAATGAGTTTTACACCGAGACTTTCGCCGCCCGCCGGATCGAATCCCTGGGGAAACCCGGGACCGTTGTCCGTTATGCTCATCTCGCCGCCTGACGGCGTCTTTGCGAGCTTGATGGAAACCGTACCGTCGCCGTAAGATCCCAAGCCGTATTTTACGGCGTTCGTTAACGATTCCGAAGCGATTAAGCCCAAATAGAGCGCTGTATGGAACGGGAGTTCCAGCTGGGCAATATCCATTGTTAAGCCGGCAGTTGAAAATGGCGGTTTTAGGCTTTCAAATAGCTCACGAATGATTTTTTCCAGGTATTCATCGATCCTGATCATCGCCGAGGCGTCCTGTTTGTGCATGGCCTCGTGCAGGACGGAGAAAGACCTGATCCTGCCGTCCAAATCGTCCAGCGCTTCTCTCATCGGCCCTTCCTGGGCGGAGTCCTTCTGTAGGTTGATGAGGCTGAGTATCATGTTTAAGTTATTTTTCACGCGATGGTTGAGTTCCCGCATGAGGTTTTCTTTTTCTTCCACGGATTTTCGGAGGACAGCCTCAGTCTCAATCCGTTTTGCCAGTTCCTGCCGCGCGGCGCGGATACGCGCTGAAACCTCAGTACGATCCTCTACGGCAAGCAGGATGTAGCGTTTCCCGTCCTTTCCTAAGAAGTTTGTCGCGGTGACGTGCTGGATGCGTTCAATTCGTTTTGGATCCCGGTGTGGGAAAACACAACCGTTCAGCTGGTAGGAAAAAATGACCGGAGGCCCGCCCTCTATGAGCAGTTTGAGCCTTGTGCGATATCGTTCCGTGTTCAAACGAGGAAAAAAAGATCCCACCGGCTTTCCGACTATCTCTTCGCGTCGGATTCCCGTCCAGTCTTCGATGCATGTATTCCAAAAAAAAGCCTGCAGCTCTTCGTCGCAGACGACAACCCCCAACGGAACATGGTCGAGCAGATCGAACTGAGCTTTCAAAGCGCGCCGCCTGAGTACCGGTGTACTTTCTCCTCCAGCAACCGGAAGGAAGCCATAGAAAAGAACACAGCGATGGAGCCGCGGATGCTTTTCGATTCTACCAAGAACTCAGTTTCAGCGAGCAGCACGACGCTGTTTTCCGGTACTCCGACATCCGCTACGAGCCGGACCGCGTCTCCTTCGATAAAGGCTGGAACAGTGTAGGTAAAATCGAGTGAGAGGACGTTGGAAAGGGTTCCCATAAGCGCGTTGATGACGATGTTGCCGACTTCGCAGAGCGTTCCGGCGCGTATGGAGTCAAGTCCTTCCTCCATCACCGTCTCTTCTCCGATGATGCAATCGACGAGCTTTCCCGCCTCTCCGGAGGAAAAAATAAGTTCCACCGCGCCCTGCATGCTGCCGGTATAGCGCATCTGAACCGCGGACAAATTTCTTCCCGCGTCGCGCGACAGGATCAGAATCAATTCATCGGCGGCGACCAGCCTGACGGACGGTATCGAAAGGATGATATGAGAATCGAGCATGGAATTAAGGACGTCCGCGGCTTTACCGATGCCAAGTCCGATCAGTTCCGTGAGCGCGTCGTGCAAATCTTTTTCAAGCGTCATTTTGACTCGATCGCCGAATGTATCGCGGCAAGGAGGTCGTCCTTTTTGACCGGTTTGTTGACGATACCCGCGGCTCCGGCCTTCATGATGCGCGCACGGGTGGAATCCTGTATGTCGGCGGTCACGACAAGAACCGGAAGCGTCGGACTCAAAGCTTTAATGGCTTCAAGGGTCGCGAATCCGTCCATCCCCGGCATAAGAAGGTCCAAGAGGACTAAATCAAAGCGTTCTTCGGCTATGTTTTTCAACGCCGCAGCGCCTTCGTCCGCTTCATTGAGTGTATACGCGTCGCCCAGAAGGCGCTTCAGGATGCCTCGCGCGGTGAATGAATCGTCGACGATAAGAATATGAGCCATAGCTCTTCCCTATAGGAGCAGCAAATCCAATTTCGCGTCAGCCAAATCCGTTGCGATAAGATCGGCTCCCGCCTTGCGCAGTTCGGCTTCCGGGAACGTCGTCAGGAGGGCGAGACAGCGCATACCGGCCGCTTTTGCCGCCGCGACGCCCGCGATAGCATCTTCAACGACCCAGCAATTTGCCGGTTCAATGCCGATAAGCTCGGCCGCTTTAAGGAAAATATCAGGGAAAGGTTTTCGCCTCTCAACGTCCAAGCCGTTGACCATCGCGTCGAACTCTCCGTGGTCCAGGCCGATCTCGTGCAGGCTCGCGAGCATTTTTACGCGGTCGGTGCTTGTGGCAAGCGCTGTTTTCAACCCGCGCGCGCGGCAGGACCCGACGAACGCGGCGGCACCGGGCAGTTCGTTAAGTTTTCCTTTCACGATATCGCAATAAATTTCGTAGGTGCGCGCTTTATCGCGTTCCACGTCAAAGCCGCTTACTCCGTGTTTCGCGGCGACGCCTCCGAGAAAACGGTTTTCGCCGAAGCCGACGAACGGCTTGAAATCGGCGTGCGCGACATCGACGTTATGATTTTCCTTGAACATGCGCTTTCCGGCCTCCGCGATAAACCACTCGGAATCCATGAGCACGCCGTCCATATCGAAAATCACCGCGCTTGTTTTCATATGAGAGACCGCTAGAGGTAGCGGCAAAGGTAAGAGCTTACTTCCGCCACTTTGAGGGAGAATTTAGAGGAAGCGGGAACCCTGAATTCCTGGCCCGCTTTGAAGGTTTTCCAAGAATCCTCTCCGGGTAGTTTTACCGTGAGCGCTCCGGAGACGACGATCATAAGCTCCGGACCCGCGGTCCCGAATTCATAGTCGCCCACTTCCATAACGCCGACGGAGGCTTTGCCCTCATTCGAGTCGAAACCGATGGACTTCACTTTTGCGCCGAAATATTCGTTGTTCTTCAACATAGTAATAATAATTATCATGAAAATGGTTGGAGGCGCCAGTATCGGAATGCGATTTTTGTGAGATTTTAGAGATATCTGCGGGGTTCCTCTCCCAATACGTTCGCGTAGAGTTCGATATACGGTTTGATGGTGCTGTACGCCAATTTCCCGAGCAGCGTCTCCTCCACTTGGAAGAGGCCGACGACGCCCGACATCTCCACATCTATGCGAATGGGTTTTTCAGCGCCGGCCGATAAATGCACCGCTTCTATTGAATTAGCGGAGTGCTTGTGTATATCTCCGACCCGGGGTTCGGCGTTTAAGGCCATGGGGATACGCGCTCTGCCTTTTTCCATGTCGCAACCGTCCGCCACTAGAATGACCCCTGCTTCAACGGAATGGATTTTGCGCCCCGCCATGTGGCCGATGATGCCTTCAATCGCGAGCGATCGGACGACCACACGCTTGGGAATATCTTGTTTGTAGACCTCGATAAGTAAGCGATCCAGGATGGGATACGAAAGGTAGGCACTGTGAAGTTCGTGTTCTTGCCTTCCGATTGTCATCCCTAAGTCATGGAGGAACGACGCGAGAAGAACCGCGATCAACGCGTCCTCAAAGTCCCCTTCCTCTTCCGTTTCCATGCTTGTCCGAATACCCGCGCCGCGGAGCAAGCCCATCATGGTGACCGCGTTAAGGGCTACTTTGCGCATGTGCACCGGTCCGTGATCGTTATAGCCGAGTCTCTTGATGGAGACGGTATTCGCGTATTCCTGCATCGCGTGGATTTCGGGATCGTCAAGAAGCAGTTCCGTTATTTTTTGGGCATTCCCCGAGAGTCCGAGGCCGGTTACAGCCGATAGGAGTTTTCGGTCCATTGATAATTCTTTTGGTGATTTCATACTATGTAAGATACGAAGAGTGAGGGTGGAAATCCAGAGGCCGTAGTTCTTTCTCATCTGATGCTCATAATCGATACCGATTAAGGTGTTGATTTATAGGGAAATGTATCGTATTATGAAAAACCAATGCACCGTTTTTTATTGACATCAACCTTGGTCGTTCTTAGTTTCGTTCCCACCGGACTTTTTGCGACTCCAATTGTCTGCGAACCTAAAGCGCGCGTCTTCAATATTGAATACCCTTCCGCGAGCGCAGGGCCGGGGTGGATCGGAAGCGAAACCGACCTAGTCGTCGATTTCCCCTTGTCCCTCTGCGCGGTCCGGGCCGTGCTGCGCGACTTTCGCTCGTATCCCCGTTTCTTTCCTCGACTCGTGCGGACCGCTGTGATCAACGGTGAAAACGAAGCCACGACGATACGTCAGCGCTACGAAGTCGCCATCCTCGGCTATCGGTATCCTACCGAATACGACCTTGCTCTGGAGATCGATGAAACCGCCTACCCTGAGCGCTGGGTTCTTTCCTGGAATCTTGCCGGATCCGACGGCACAATCGGCGAATCGCGCGGCGCATGGACTCTTGAAAACGTCGGCACCGTCGAAAAGCCCGCGACACGGGTAACGCACCGCAACCGCGGCTTGATCAAGGCAACCTTCCCACTCCAGGACAAAATCATGCGAATTTTTGCTCAACGGGAACTTGCCCGCTCCATTATGGCCGTCTACACCGAAGCCCATATGCGGACGGCTAAGGAAACGGAACTGGCGCTCGCGAAGTAGCCGGCAAGTATAAAAAAGGGCGGAAAAGAATGATTTGCGGGCCACGTCGCCCGCTTTTTTTATTTACGGCGCACATGCGCCGCTCATACCGCGCTATCATCGCCATGGGCATTGAATTGGACGCGATCACGAGCGTCGTGCTCGGCGGCGTGGCCATCACCGGCGGCTTCGGCGGCATCTACGGAGTCGTCATCGCCAATTTCCTCCTCGGCTACCTCAAGTTCGGCATGGGCTTGGTGAACGTGCCGGGGCGTGTTATGAATTTGGTGACGGGCGTACTGCTCATCGTCGCCATCGTCATTCCCGAACTTATCAAACGCGCGGAACGGGGACCGTCGCGCGTACGGAGATCCTGAAATGAAACGAAACGCGTTCGCGATGCGCTTAAAACCGGGCGTGGAAGCGGAGTATAAGAAGCGGCACGATGAAATCTGGCCGGAATTAAAGGCGGAGCTGCGGAAAGCGGGTATATCGGATTATTCGATTTACCTGGATCGAAAAACGAATACCTTGTTCGCCTTTCAATACGTGGCCGACGACGCGACGGACGCTGAACTACCCAAGCTGCCGGTGGTGAAAAAATGGTGGCACATGATGAAGGATCTTATGGAGACGAACGCCGACGAGTCTCCGGTGAGCGATCCGCTGGCGGAAGTCTTCCATATGGATTGAGGGCGGATTAACGGCCCCAGTCGCTGGGGGCTACTCCCGTTTTCTTTTTGAACAGCCGCGAGAAATAATAGGGGTCGTCGAAGCCGAGCGTGAAGGCGACCGCTTTTACCGAAGCCTCTTCCGCATCGAGCAAGTCCTTCGCTTTATTGATTTTAAGCTGAATGAAGTATTGATAGGGCGTCATGCCGGTATAGGCCTTGAACGCTTCGTAAAAGCGTTCCATACCGATTCCCAGCCGCTCGCCGATCGTTTCCATGCTGATCGCGCCCGCGACGTTTTCCTGCATCAGGAATTTCGCGCGCTCAACCAAAGTGGCCGACTCTCCGCTCTGCTCCGCTTTCCGCTCGCGGCCGATCACTTCCGAGAGCAGCAACATGACCAGAGCTCCCGCGCGGAACTGGTAATAGGGTTCCTGGGCTGCTACGGCGGAAAAAATATCCGAAAAAATGGAGATGATCGATTGATGAGCGCCGACGGGAAAAAAGGGGCGTTCGGGAACGTGAAAGCCCGCCGTACGCAAGGAATCGGCATAGGTCCCCTTGAAGCCCACCCAGTATTCGTCCCAGCCGGTTGCGGGGTCGGGCCGGTAGGCGTGGCTGACGCCGGGGAACACGGCCAGGACCGAACCTTCGGTCACTTTGTATTCCGTATCACCTGAGCGGAAAAAACCGCGGCCCCGCGTGACGTACACGAGCTGGTATTCGTTGACGACGCGGCCGGTGGCCACAGACTTGTAGGCGGACGGATGCCTTTCGGTGGAAGGAGGGTAGGGGCTGCCGGGAGCGACTTCCACCATGCCGACGTCCGTGCAAACCAGCTGCCGCTTTTCGTCGTCGTCGGACCAGGTTAGATACGATGAGAAATTCTTCCGAGCCATACTAATGATAATAATCCATCATATACGCCGCCTTTGTCCATTCACGTCGGACGGAGGCGGGGCGATACTGGAAATACTATGAGCATGAACGAATTGATCGAGATTTCCCGGCGTTACGGTTCCGATCCGGATTTCGTCGTGGCGGGAGGCGGCAACACCTCTTGGAAGACGAAAACCGACCTCTTTATAAAAGGTTCCGGCGTCGCGCTGGAATCCGTGACCGAGGCGGGTTTCGTCCGCATGGATCGGAAGAAACTGGCGGCGATCTGGACCTCCTCCTACCCCGCCGACCCCGACGCGCGGGAAAGCGCGGTTTTGGCCGACCTGATGGCATCCCGGCGTACGGGCGAAGAAAACAAACGGCCAAGCGTGGAAACCTTGCTCCACGACGTGC